>Ga0209282_1000147_pt1 | contig 41275 bp, 43 predicted proteins | sample Mtrugardesep15_FD_187529 | JGI IMG/M metagenome (GOLD analysis project Ga0209282, IMG submission 187529) | Root nodule microbial communities of legume samples collected from California, USA - M. trunc garden sep15 (SPAdes) (version 2) | ecosystem: Host-associated > Plants > Roots > Nodule...
ATGCACGCATAAAAACGACACAAGAGGAAACGTACCCATGCTTGATTGGGAACAAATTTTCGCCACGCGCTCTTCGCGCATGAAAGCGTCTGAAATCCGCGAGCTGCTGAAGCTGCTCGAACAGCCCGATATCATCTCCTTTGCCGGCGGTATTCCGGACCCGGCTCTTTTCCCCGCAGAGGAGTTCCAGCAGGCTTATGCGGAAATTTTTTCCGGCGCGCAGGTCAACGCCGCCCTGCAATATTCTGTCAGCGAGGGTTACAAGCCGCTGCGCGAATGGCTGGCGGGCGAAATGGACAAGATCGGCATCGACTGCACCGCCGACAACGTCTTCATCGTTTCCGGATCGCAGCAGGGTCTCGATTATCTCGGCAAGCTGTTCCTGTCGCCGAAGGATACGGCGCTGGTGACATGGCCGACCTATCTCGGCGCGCTTTCCGCCTTCAACGCCTATGAGCCGAATTACGACCAGCTTAATCCGGGCGGCAACCGCACGCCTGAAGCTTACCGCGAAACAGCGGCCAAGCTCGGCGGCGCGGTGAAGTTTGCCTATCTCTCGGCTGATTTCTCCAATCCGACCGGCGAAACCGTCGATCTTGCCGGCCGCGAAAAGGTTCTGGCACTGGCCGACGAGCTTGACATCGCCGTCATCGAAGACGCTGCCTACCAGTCGCTGCGTTACGACGGCGAAGCGGTCCCTCCGATCATGGCGCTTGATATTGCCCGCTCGGGCGGCATCGAGAACACCCGCACGATCTATTGCGGCAGCTTTTCGAAGACGCTCGCGCCCGGCCTTCGCGTGGGTTACATCGTTGCTTCCGCGCCTGTTATCCGCAAGCTGGTGCTGATGAAGCAGGCCGCCGACCTGCATTCCTCGACGATCAACCAGATCGCCATCGAACGCGTCGCCTCGAGCGGCTTCGATAAGCAGGTGGCCAAAATCAAGGCAGCCTACAGCGCGCGCCGCGATGCGATGCTCTCCGCGCTCGAGAAGTACATGCCGAAGACCACCAGCTGGACCAAGCCGGAAGGCGGCATGTTCATCTGGGTGACGTTGCCTGAGGGCATGGATGGCGCCGCACTGCTGGCAAAATCCATCGCCACGGAAAAGGTGGCCTTCGTTCCGGGTCGAGCTTTCTTTGCGGATGGTTCGGGTACGAACACGCTGCGCATCAGCTTCTCCTGCGCCAACGAGGCGATGATCGAGGAGGGTATGAAGCGGCTTGGCCGGTTGATTACGACGGCGCAGGCGGAAACCAGTGAGGTGCTTGCGGCGATTTAATAGGGGAATGGCGGAGGCTGGGGCTTCACCCCCCTCTGTCCTGCCGGACATTTCCCCCACAAGGGGGGAGATCGACCCGTGGCGAGGTATCGCCCATCTCAACGTTTGAGAATGAAGTTGTGAGAGAGCGTCTTGCCGATCTCCCTCCCTGTGGGGGAGATGCCCGGCAGGGCAGAGGGGGTGAGCCCCAAGTACCAACGAGCACTATTACTCCCCCACTCAGCACCCCTAAAATCCTGCCTGTCACATACATGTTATGCAATCATGTTTTAGCGGTCCCACCAAACAACAGGGACCGACCCCATGAAAACGCTGCTTTCCGCTTTCACCGCCATCGTATCGCTCGGCTTCATCGCCACCGCCGCCAATGCCGCCGATCTGGTGCTTTATACCAGCCAGCCGAATGAGGACGCGCAGGCGACCGTTGATGGCTTCAAGGCTGCCAATCCCGGTATCGAAGTCGAATGGGTGCGTGACGGAACGCCGAAGATCATGGCCAAGCTGATGGCCGAGATCAATGCCGGCAATCCGGTGGCCGACGTGCTTCTGATCGCTGACACGGTTACCTTGGAGCGCATGAAGCAGGCTGGCCAGCTTCTGGCCCATAAGTCTGCCGAAGCCAAGAATATCGATGCCTCGCTTTATGATGCGGACGGCTTCTATTATTCCACCAAGCTCATCACGACCGGCATCATGTACAACACCGCCGCCGCGATGAAACCGAAGAGCTGGAAGGATCTGGCCAAGGCCGAAGCCAAGGGTCTCGTGACTATGCCGAGCCCGCTCACCTCGGGTGCGGCGCTGATCCACGCGCAGACGCTCGCCGCTGCCAACGGCCTCGGCTGGGATTATTACAAGCAGTTGAAGGCCAATGAAGCCATTGCCGGCGGCGGCAACGGTGCGGTTCTGAAGTCCGTCGCTTCGGGCGAAAAGGCTTATGGCGTCGTCGTTGATTACATGCCGATCCGCGAAAAGGCCAAGGGCGCTCCGGTCGAATTCGTCTTCCCGGAAGAGGGCGTTTCGGCCGTTACCGAGCCGGTCGCGATCATCAAGGGCACCAAGCACGAGGAAGCGGCCAAGAAGTTCGTTGACTACGTGCTTTCGGAAAAGGGCCAGCAGGGCTTCGTCAAGCTTGGCTATATCCCCGTGCGCGCTGATGCCGGCATGCCGGAAGGTTTCCCTGCCCGCGACAAGATCAAGGTTCTGCCGCTCAGTGCCGCTGACGCGCTGAAGAACTCCGAACAGGACCTCAAGACCTTCTCCGATATCTTCGGCTCCAAGGGCTGATATAGGGGAATGACCCGTTCCAAGGCTTATGGAAGCAGCCAGCCGCGCTGGCTGTTTCCTTTTGTGGTGAGTGTCGTTTTTGCGCTGAGCGCCCTGCCGCTCGGGCGGCTGGCCTATACCGGCATCATCTCGTCACTGAATGGTGACATATGGCGGCTTCTGGCCGATCCCGCTCTCTGGGATGCGGCGCTGAACACGCTCTCCACCTCGTTTTTCGGCATGCTGATCTCGCTGGCAATTGGCGGCGCCTTCGCGCTTTCGCTGACGCTTTGTGACATTCGTGGCAAATCGATTTTGAGCTTCCTGTTCATGCTCCCAATGATGATCCCGCCGCAGGTGACGGCGCTGTCGTGGATCGGCATGACCGGCCCGTCTAGCACGCTGTTGAAGGCCATCGGCCTTGCGCCGCCGATGGGATCGCCGCAGCCGCTTTATTCGATTGCGGGCATCGCGCTGCTACTCGGCGTGCAGCATGCGCCGCTGGTTTATCTGTCGCTGCGCGCCGGTCTGCTTGCGCTGCCGCAGGACGGTATCGAGGCCGCCAAGCTTTCCGGTGCTTCGCCGCGCCGCGTGCTGTTCGATATCATCCTGCCGCTTTCCACGCCTGGATTGATCGCGGGGGCGGCGATTTCTTTCGTGTCCAATGTCGGTAATTTCGGCATACCGGCGATCCTCGGCATACCTGGCTCGATCTTTACCCTGCCGACGCTGATTTACAGCCGTTTTGCCAGTTTCGGCACCAGCACCTTCGGCGATATCGCCATTCTCTCCACCATGATCGCCATCATCTCGGTCGCCGGGCTTGCGCTGCAGGAACGGGCGATGAAGGGCAGGGACTATCGCATCATCGGGCTTTCCGGCAAGGCGGCGACTTTCGGGCTGGGGCGGTGGCGTGTGCCGGCGGAGCTTGCCCTTTGGCTCGTGCTGCTCTTCATGCTGGTCGCGCCGCTGACGGCACTGGTGGCAAGCTCGCTCGCTCCCGCATACGGCGTGCCGCTCAGCCTCAAGACCGCGACGCTGCATGCCTATGAGGAACTGCTTTACCGGCAGAGCGTCACCCGCACGGCCTTCCGCAATTCACTGTTTCTGGCAACCGCCACGTCGCTTTGCCTGCTGGCGGTGACGGTGCTGACGGCTTACTTTCTGGTGCGCGGCAAGAGCCGTTTCATGTTTCTGCTCTCGGCGCTGGTGGATATTCCCTATGCGCTGCCGGGCGTGGTGATCTCAGTTTCCTTCGTGCTGCTCTTTGCGGCCCCCATTCCGCTGCTGGGAGTGACGCTCTACGGCACGATCTGGATCATTCTGCTCGCCTATTTCTCCTCCTTCTTCGCCGTCAGCCTCAAGCCCATGGTCAGTGCCTTCCTGCAATTCGATCCGTCGCTTGAGGAGGCGGCGCGCCTCTCCGGTGCCGGTTTCTGGCGGCGGCTGAAGGACATCATTCTGCCGCTGGTCGGGCCGGCGGCTGGCGCTTCCGTCATTCTCGTTTTCCTGATCGCCTGCAACGAGCTGACGGTCTCGGCGCTCCTGTGGTCCGCCGGCACGCAGACGCTCGGCGTCCTCATCTACAATCTCGATGACAGCGGCAGCTTCGATCTCGCCTCCGCACTTTCGGTGCTTGTCGTCATCATGGTCATTATCCTCATGCTGCTGCTCGAAATTCTGGGGCGCTATCTGCCGAAAGGAGTCGTCCCTTGGCGAAACTGATCCTCAATCGCCTGTCAAAAAACTTTGGTGCCGGTTCCAAGCCTGCCGTGGACGACGTGTCGCTGACGGTGCGTGACGGCGGTTTCCTGGCGCTGCTCGGGCCTTCCGGCTGCGGCAAGACGACGGTGCTGCGCATGATCGCCGGTTTCGAACAGCCGAGCGATGGTTCCATCCTGCTCGGCGAGCGGGTGCTGGCCGATGCCGGCAGCATGGTGCCGCCGGAGCGGCGCAACATGGCGATGGTCTTCCAGTCCTATGCGCTGTGGCCACACATGTCGGTGGCCGACAATGTTGGATATCCTCTCAAAGTGCGCGGCATCTCAGGCGAGAAATATCGCGAGAAGGTTCGTCAGGCGCTTGCCGCCGTTCGCCTCGAGAGCTTTGCAGATCGCCGTCCCGCCGAACTCTCCGGTGGCCAGCGACAGCGCGTGGCGCTCGCCCGCTGCCTTGTCACCGAGCCTGACGTGGTGCTGCTCGACGAGCCGCTCGCCAATCTCGACCGGCATCTGCGCCAGGAGATGGAGGAGACGTTTCGCGATTTCCACGCCCGTTCTGGCGCCACGATGATCTATGTCACCCACGATCAGGCCGAGGCCATGGCGCTGGCAACCGATGTCGCCGTCATGTCGCAGGGCAGGCTGTTGCAGGTCGCGGCGCCGGCGGAGCTTTATGCGCGGCCGGAGGGCAGGCTGGTCGGTTCGCTGGTGGGGCAGGGTGCTATCCTCCGCCTGCCGGTGCCGGACGGGGCAACGCGCGATCTCGACTGGGCCGGGCTTCGGGCAATGATGGAGAGCGGCGCGCCATTACCGCTGGCAGATATTCTCGTGCGGCCGCAGGATGTGTTGCGGGATGCGGAAGGTATCGATTGCGCCGTCACCTCGGTTCTCTACGAGGGGGAGCGCTATGCCCTTCGTCTCGATCTGCCGGATGGGCAGGCGCTCCGGGCCTATTCACGGGAAGCCGTGGCCATAGGCGACCGGTTGCCGGTTGCAATTCGTGCGGCATGGCGGCTTTAGGCTATTGGCGAGGCAGGGTTTGAGCGGCTAAGCTTTCCGTCCAGCAACAGGAATGAAACATGTCGCTTCGGCTCGCTACCTTCAATATCGAAAATCTTCTCACCCGTTTTGATTTCACCGGCTTCCGCAACCAGACGCGGCGCGACAGGGCGATCCAGCTTTTCGATATCAGGGACGAGGCCACCTATCAGGCGTTGGAAAGCGCGCGCATGGTGTCTTCCACCGATGATACCCGCCAGCTTTCAGCGCTCGCCATTGCGGATGCGGATGCCGATATCCTTTGCCTGCAGGAAGTCGACAACATGGCGGCGTTGCAGGCCTTTGAATATGGTTATCTCTATCGCATGGTCGGCAATGGCTATCTGCAGAAATATCTGGTCGAGGGCAATGACAGCCGCGGCATCGATGTCGCCGTTGTCATGCGCGAAGAGACGCGCGACGGTGACAAGATCGAGGTGGTCGATATCAAGAGCCACGCGGCGCTGACCTATCGCAATCTCGATCTCTTCAATCCGGCACTCGCCGCGACCAACCAGATCGATGACAAAATTTTCAAACGGGATTGCCTGGAAATTGACCTCCGGATCGGCGGCAAGCCGCTGACCCTTTACGTCACGCATTTCAAATCCATGACCAATGCCCGCGATGCGGTGGATGCGCGGATCGCGACCATGCCGATCCGCGAGGCTGAAGCCATGGCGGTTCGCCGCATCATCGAAAACCGCTGGGGGGTGGGCAATACCCGCAACAAGAATTTCGCGATCTGCGGCGATATGAACGACTATCAGGAGCGCGTTGCGATTTCCGGCGACAGGCGCAGCGGCTACAGCTTCACGCCCGTCGAGGAGGAGCGCAGTGCGCTCGATATCTTCACGGCCGATGGTTTCGTGGTCAATCCGATGACGCGCCGCGACGTCATGGATCGCTGGACGCTCTACCATTCGCGCGGACCGCAGGAACAGCATCTATGCCAGCTCGATTATGTCTGGCTTTCCCCGCGTCTGGCGGAAACGAGCGCTACGCACGTTCCTGAAATCATCCGCAACGGGCAGCCTTTCCGCACGGTCTTCCCGCCGGGGCAGGAGGTGGAGCGTTACCCCCGCACCGGCTGGGATCGCCCGAAGGCGTCCGACCATTGCCCTGTCGTGATGACGCTGGACCTGATCTAGGCGCGGCGGAATTTGTGACCGGTGATGCCGTCTAGCCGTTCGCGACCTTCGGAAAATAGGTTGCCCACACCCGGTTGCGGCCCGCGCGCTTGGCTTCGTAAAGCCGGTCGTCGGCGATGGCGATCAACTCGTCCCAGCTGTTGATTGCGCGCGCCTCCTGCCAGACGACGCCGAAACTTGCCGTCAATGACAAACCTGTTTGTTCATCGAAGGTCTGAACTTCTATCAGGCGGCGAAGGCGGTCGGCGGTGGCGGTCGCCGTGGCGTGGCTGACATCCTGCAATACGACGACGAATTCCTCGCCGCCGTAGCGGGCCAGAATATCGGTCTTGCGCAAGGCGCCCTTTAAAAGGCTTGCCGTCTTTTGCAGCGCAAGGTCGCCCATGGCGTGGCCATAGCGGTCGTTGATCGACTTGAAGTGATCGATATCGATGATCATGACGCCGAGGGATTGATAGTCCTCGTCGCCGCTCAGAATGGCTCGAACGGACTTTTCCAGCGCGCGGCGATTGAAGACGCCGGTCAGCGCATCGGTTTCGGACAGCGTGCGGAGCTGTTCTGACAGTGCGCGCTGTTGTTCCTCCATTTCTCCCTTTTGCCGAAGCTGCTCGCGCAGGAAATCCAATTCCCTGAACATCTTCGTCACTTCCGGGGCAACGCCGGTCTGGCGCTGAGCCTCGGAAAGATCGCCAGCCGCTATCGCGGAGATTTGCGCCAGGACAGACTGCATGGGCTGGAACAGCGCCGTTTTATAGACAGACGTGAGGCGCAGCAGGACCAGAACGGCGATCAAGGCGAGAAAGAGTGAGGCCAGGCCATTGATAAGCGCCTGTTGCTTGTTCTTTTCGATTCTCGCGCGGGTTTCGGCGAGGATGAGGTCACGCAGCTGATCTGACGATCGCATGCCCTGAATGTAGTTTTCGGAAAAATCGCGGATGCTTGGAAGTGCCGAGGGTACGACGATGGCAATCGTATTCTGCGCGTAGCGAAGCGACTGGCCGAAATAATAAGTGTCGAAATCGCGAAACGCGGCGTCAAGACGCGGTGTCGACAGATAGGCGGCGGTGTAGTTCCACAGCGAGGATTTCACCAGCATGACGCTCTGCATCTCGGTGTCGAACTTCGCGCGATAACTTAATCTGTCCTGCCTGTTTGCCTGCAGGCTCATCACCACGTAGGAGCCGAGGCGACCGATCCTGTCGCGCATGACACCGGCGGTGCCGGTCATTGCGATATCGATCGCGACATCGGGGGTTTTCGTGATGATGGCGCGGGCGGCCTTGCCGCGGAGCAGGTTGACGCTATCGGCTGCCGTGAACATCGATTGAATGGCGTTGGCCATGGCGCTGTAACTGCGCGCTTCCGCGGGAAGAGCGGCAACCGCGTCTACGGCCTCTCGCGATTGCGCGAGTTTCTGGCGGGTTTCGGCAAGTGACTTCGCCAGGCGGGGCTGCGCTTTGATTTCTTCGGCGAAGGAGGTCTCCACCTGAGACAACTTGTCGTCTGTCGCCTTGCGCGCGACGGCCAGACGCTCGACCAGGCTTGCATCGGCAGAAGTGGCCGCCATCAAGTTATTGGCCGGGCCCCGCTCGGCCGAGACCAGCCATGCGGATTGCAGCGCGGTTTCAAAGCGGTTCAGTTGCTGTGCGTTCGTTCGATAACGAAGATAGTTGGAAACGCTGGGCAGCGCGGCAAGTGTAGCCAGCAGGATGGCGCTTACGGCAATAACGATTGTGCCTGTCAGCTGGATTTTCTGTATGCTCGCGCGCATCGGGTGCGTTATTCTCGCTGGAATGGTTATGGTCTGTCACCATGTTAGCTTCGCCGCGTAAATACTTCGCTTATTTTATGGGCCTTTTGCTCTAATAGCGATCGGACGGATACGTCGGCGAGATTACGGTGTGGAAAAGAAAGCCGGCTGATGGGCCGCAGACAGTTTTTGCTTTACACCAAGTCAGAATCTGATAGTTGGCAAGGCACTGGCTTGCCCTTGTAGCTCAGTTGGTAGAGCACCTGATTTGTAATCAGGGGGTCACGAGTTCGAACCTTGTCGGGGGCACCAGTATTTTCAAAGGCTTAGCCTTTTCTCTTCCCCATTTTCATCTCTGTTTTGATGATCCTATGGCTTTATGTGATAAAGCTTGTGCACGATCGACCAGCTGCCGTCGCGTTCCAGCAGGGACAGATATTCGTAAAAATCCATGCCGTCGAAGCGGGTTGTGAGCTTTACCGAGGCACTGTCACCCTCCTTGTCGATGCCCATGATTTCGAAGGCGGGATCGTGGTCGGGCAGCCCGCGTTCGCTCTTGCGCATCTGGTCGACGAAATCTTCCAGCGATAGCCATTCGATTTCACCTTCGAAGGTGCCGACGATGCTGGCGCGTGGATCGAATACATCCCGCATCAGGCCCTCATCCGCATAGGCCATGGCATGGACGTAGTCCGTGACGGTCTGGGTAATGGTTTGCGGCATCGGATCGTCCTCCCTTCGGATCCAAAAGCCAAGCTTACACCCGTTGGCGACTTTCCACCATAAGGCCCTGAAAATGCGCCTATATGCTCTTTTGAAAGATATTCTCACAGGGCAGCGACAAGCAGGGTGCCGGTTGGGGTGGTATGTTTTGCCATCGCTTTCCACAATTTTGTCCCGCCCATCATTATAGTCGCCTTCTGTCCGACAAATTTGGGCATCAAGGGCTTTTCCGTCCGGTGCACCCAGAGGCTTTGTGTGGGCTTTGCCGGTTTAAAAGCCGGGACGGGGTGCCGCACGGGGTCGAATTGGCCTATGATCCGCCGGCAGGCCTCAGGAGCGTAGTATCGGGCATGCGGGTAACAGTTTGCGTTTGAAGGTGTTTTTGTGATCGATCCCTATGTTTTGCTTGGCGTGGAGCGCGATGCCGACGAGGCGGCGATCAAGACGGCCTATCGGAAGGTGGCCAAGGCCGCGCATCCCGACAGCGGCGGTGATGGCGAGCAATTTGCGCGCCTGCAAACGGCTTATGAGCTTCTGAAGGATCCGGTGCGCCGCAGGGTGTTCGACGATACCGGCTATGATCCGCAGCTTGCCGACGCCAAGGATCTCAAGGGCCTGCTGATGCTTGAAACGCTGGTCAATGAATTCATCCTGGATGAGCGCGAGCCCGGCAGTTTCGATCCCGTGGCGGCCATGCGCCGCAAGCTGACGGACGATATTCTGAAAAGCCGTTTCCATATTCTCGAGCTGGAACGGCACCGCACGCGCGTGCGCAAACACATGGACCGCCTGGGCCGCAAGCCGGAGACTGATGTGCTGAGTTCCATGCTGCGTGCCCGCAGCCAGTCCATCGCCGAAGCTATCCGCAACGCCGAAACCCAGATCGAGGCGATCGAGCAGGCCTATACGATGCTGGAGGGTTATTCCTACGAGCTGGAGACCGTGACGCTAGCGGAACCTCTTTTAAAAGGCGAAGCGGCGGAATAAGTCCGGCCGCTCAGGGGCCGTTTGCCAGCGCGAGGATGAGCTGGTGTACCCGCCCGCCCGGCGAAAGCTCGTCGCGGTCGAAATCGCGGCCGCGCTGGCGCTGCTCATTGGAAAGCTCGCCCAGACGCTGCTGCAGAACCACACGCACCTTCTGGCATTTGGGATCGTTCTCCGCCCTCAGCCCGGTACTGAAGGCTTCGATCTTCTTCACCATATCGAGAATATGCTCGCCATGGACGCGCTCATGGGTTTCCACGCCGGAAATGAAGGACTTCCAGCTGGCGGCGACGGCGGGCGGCAGGTTGGTCGGTGCTTTCGGCCAGGTGTAGATGATGGTGAGATTGGGCCTTGCCGTGGCGAGCACGCAGGCGCCATCGGGCTGCGGACGATAATCCCGCCGCCATGTCAGCTTGAAGGTGGTGTGGGCAATCGCCTGCACACCGGCTGTCGGGCCACGTTCGCCAATGGACTGGTAAAGCCCGCCGCCGGTATTGCCGCTGATGGCATAGGTTTTGATCTGCTCGGCGGGTTTCCAGCTGGCGGACTGGGCTGATAGCGGAACGGCGCTCAGCAACAGGGCGGCGCTGACGGAAAGGGAAAAGAGACTATAGGCGGGCACGCATCTATCCTTGGTGATTTGCGCGCCGAAGATAGGCGAGGGCCGGGCTCCTAGGCAAGTGTCTGTCAGGCAAGGGTCTGCCGGGCGAGGATAGCCGGTTGCTGCGCGGAATGATCATACGAAAACCCCCGCGCCTCGGCGCGGGGGAAACAAGTGAACAACCGCAGGGGTAATCAGTCGTCCAGCTTGTCGTAATCGAGCTTGGGAGCGTTCTGCAGAGCGTCCTTGGTGGTGTCGACATAGGCCTTCCAGGTGCCGTTGTCGTTGTGAATCGCGACGGATGCCGGGTCGAGCACCACATAGCTCTTGTCGATCCCGAGGAAGCCGCCAACGCTGGCGACGAGGCCGATCACCGACTTGCCGTCACCGATCACCACATCCTCGATCTCGCCGATGTTTTCGTTCTGGGCGTTATAGATGTCCATGCCGTCAAGCTGGGAGGCGGTGAGATCGGTCTTCTGGACGTTGACGAACTTCAGCGGGCCGCTGGCCTTGGTGCCCATGGTGATCCCGGGGCCGGACAATGTGGCATCCGCGCCGGCAGCAGGGGCCGTGGTTGCCGTCTGGGCAAAGGCCACGGAAGAGGTAAGCGCCGCTGCGGCAGCGAGAGCGATGACATTGATTTTCATGATGTTTCTTCCCTTTGTATGCTGAACGTTGCGTTCGGGGAGAAAACGGAGGAGGGGGAATTTGGTTCCGCATGGGAGGACAGGAAAATTTGGTCTATGCTGAAAGAAGGAACAGATGCGCAGCAGGCCGGGAATGGCGGCGCGGCGAAATCGGGAGGGCATCATGGCAAAAACGGTTACGGAAAAAGATGCGGAGGAGACCGCAGCATCTGAGGTCATCGACCGTAAAATCGCGGAGCTGGACGATTGGCGCGGTGATATGCTCGCACGCATCCGCGCGGTGATCCTGAAAGCCGATCCCGAGGTGATGGAAGAGGTGAAATGGCGCGGCGTGCCGGTCTGGTCGCATGCCGGTATCCTCTGCACGGGTGAAACCTACAAGAGCGCCGTGAAGATGACATTTGCGAAGGGCGCTTCGCTTGATGACCCGGTGGGCCTGTTCAATTCCAGCCTGGAAGGCAAAACGCGGCGGGCGATTGATTTTCACGAGGGGGATGTCGTGAATGAGGAGGCGCTGGCGGTGCTGATACGGGCTGCGGCGGCGTTGAACCTTGCGGGAAAGAGCGGAAAGAAGCGAATCGGAAAATGATCGGTGTGTCTGGTTTGAGAGGCGGGTCGCGCCTCAATCACCGGCGGCGTCCGCTGCCCTGTCCCATTCCCCATCGATGAACTTCAACGCATCGATGATCGAAACCTTCCATACCGACCAGACATGATCACCATCGGTCACCCGCAACTCGGATTTGCGCTTGTCGGCCTGCAACGTCTCATGCAAGGCGATGGCGCCGCGCCAGAGGAAGAAGCCGTCATCGTCGCCGACGGTCAAGTAAGTGGCAGGCAAATCCTCGCTTTCGGCAACGTGCTGGGCGACGAGGGTAAAGACGTTCTTTTCGTTAAAGAGCCTGGCATCGAATGGCGTGCCGAAGGCGCCGGAAAAATGATCGCCGGTTGAAGGCAGCACGATACCGCTGGTGACGGTGGTGCGGTCGACCTGATGGAAAAAGGCGCTGTCCTGGATGAGCTTGAGTTCGGCGGGCGTCCTGTCGAGATCGGAGGCGGGAACGTTCTGCCAGATGGCACCGGACAGGCTGGCCACGGCGCCATAGAGATCCTCATGGCCATAGGCCAGATGCAATGCGCCGAAACCGCCCATGGAGAGGCCGGCAATGGCACGGCCTTCACGATCCTTGCGCACCGGCAGGGTTTTTTCGATCTGGTGGCGCAGGTCGCCGGTCAAGGCGGTTTCGTAATCGCCGGGGCCGCCGACAGCGGCGGAATCCACGTACCAACTGTTCTTGACACCGGGCATGACGACAACCAGCGGCCGGATGGCGCCGGCTGCGATGAGCGTATCGAGCGTCTTTTCGATATTGCCGAGATCGCGCCAGCTGCTCTGGTCTCCATCATGGCCGTGCAGGAGATAAAGCACCGGCCAGCCGTTTTCGGGCGGTGCGCCATCCGGGCGGTAGATGTTGACGGGAAGCGGCGCGTTCAGGGCTGGGCTGTGGAAGGTAGCGTCTTCGATCTGCCCGGCAAGCGCTGGGTTGCAGGATAGGAAGAGGCACAGGGCCGCCAGATTTTTTCGAACCATGCCGTGTTCCCCTGTGGCCATTTTATAAATGCAAGCGACGGTCGCAGCGATGGTGAGTTCGGGCCGGAGCCAATGGCTTATCGCCCCGGCCGGCCGGTCTTGCCCTTCGTCCGGCTTTTGCGCTTCTGCTCTCCGGCATCCTCGTAGGAACCCGCACCGATCTTGCCGCGGACCAGCGGTCTCGGATCATCGGCGGCACGCTCGGGCTGGCCTTCCAGTAGCGGTGAGAACCGTTTGCCGGCTTCTGTTCCGGGCTTGTCGGGCACCGCGCCGCGCACGGGCTTTTCGGTTCTTCCCACTGTCATTTCGTCCAGCGAGTTTCTGCGGAACAGCGGCTTTCCAGCGTCCGAGCCGGGGCCCATTTCGTCCAGAGAGGGTTTGGCGAAGAGGGATTTCCCGCTTTCGTTCGCGGCGTCACCCCCCTCTGTCCTGCCGGATATCTCCCCCTCAGGGGGGGAGATCGACTCGTGGCGGCGTTTGGTGCTTTTTACACTGCCTTCAATAGCGCGAGCTTCTTCCTTGGCCATGGGGTCGTCCATGGTGGCGAGTTCGGCGGCCTTGAGGCGTTTGATCTCGTCGCGGAGGCGGGCGGCTTTTTCGAAGTCGAGGTCGGCTGCGGCGTCACGCATGGATTTTTCCAGTGCGTTGAGATGGGCCTGTAGATTGTTGCCGACCAGATGGCCGCCATCGGCGAAGCCCTTGCCGGAAACGCCAGAAATATCGGCCCTTACGTGGTCGCGCTCATAAACAGAATCAAGAATATCGGAAATCTTCGCCTTGACCGATTCCGGCGTGATGCCGTGTTCGGCGTTGTAGGCCATCTGCTTCTCGCGGCGGCGGGAGGTTTCCTCCATCGCCCGCTTCATCGAGCCGGTAATGTTGTCGGCATAAAGGATGACCTTGCCGTCGACATTACGGGCGGCGCGGCCGATCGTCTGGATCAGCGAGGTTTCCGAACGCAAGAAGCCTTCCTTGTCGGCATCGAGGATGGCGACGAAACCGCATTCGGGAATATCGAGGCCTTCGCGCAAAAGGTTGATGCCGACAAGCACGTCGAAGGCGCCAAGGCGCAGATCGCGGATGATCTCGATGCGTTCCAGCGTGTCGATATCCGAGTGCATATAACGGACGCGAACGCCCTGTTCATGCAGATATTCGGTCAGGTCCTCGGCCATGCGCTTGGTCAGCACGGTGCAGAGCGTGCGATAACCCTTGGCGGCGGTCTCGCGGATTTCGCCGAGAACATCGTCCACCTGGCTGCGGGCGGAACGCACCTCCACCGGCGGATCAATGAGACCTGTCGGGCGGATGACCTGTTCGGCAAAGACACCGCCAGCCTGTTCCATTTCCCACGAGCCGGGAGTGGCCGAAACAGCCACGGTGAGCGGGCGCATCGCATCCCACTCCTCGAAGCGCAGGGGGCGGTTATCCATGCAGGAAGGCAGGCGGAAGCCGTATTCGGCCAGCGTCGCCTTACGCCTGAAGTCGCCGCGATACATGCCGCCAATCTGGCTGACCGAAACGTGGCTTTCATCGATGAACAGCAGCGCGTTGTCAGGGATATATTCGAACAACGTCGGCGGCGGTTCGCCGGGATTGCGGCCAGTGAGATAACGCGAATAGTTCTCAATGCCGGCGCAGGAGCCGGTGGCCTCCAGCATCTCGATATCGTAGCGGGTGCGCTGCTCCAGCCGTTGAGCTTCCAGCAGGCGTCCGGCCTTTTCCAGCTCGGCGAGACGAACTTTCAGTTCTTCCTTGATCGACTTGATCGCACCGTTCAATGTCGGGCGCGGCGTGACATAGTGCGAATTGGCGTAGATCTTGACGGATTGCAGGTCGCCGGTTTTCTGGCCGGTCAGCGGGTCGAATTCGGTGATGGAATCGATCTCGTCGCCGAACATCGAGATGCGCCAGGCGGCATCCTCAAGGTGGGCGGGGAAAATTTCGATGGTATCGCCGCGCACGCGGAACGAACCGCGCTGGAAATCCATGTCGCGGCGCTTGTATTGCTGGGCCACGAGATCGGCGAGAAGCTGGCGCTGGTCCAGCCGGTCGCCCACCTGCATCTGGAAGGTCATGGCGGTATAGGTTTCCACCGAGCCGATACCGTAAATGCAGGAAACCGAAGCGACGATAATGCAGTCGTCGCGTTCCAGCAGCGAGCGGGTAGCGGAGTGGCGCATCCGGTCGATCTGCTCGTTGATCGACGATTCCTTCTCGATGAAGGTATCGGAGCGCGGCACATAGGCTTCCGGCTGATAATAATCGTAATAGGAAACGAAATATTCCACCGCATTGTCGGGGAAGAAGTTTTTGAATTCGGAATAAAGCTGCGCCGCCAGCGTCTTGTTCGGCGCAAGGATGACGGCCGGGCGCTGCGTCGCCTCGATCACCTTGGCCATGGTGAAGGTCTTGCCCGAGCCGGTGACGCCGAGCAGCACCTGGCTGCGCTCGCCGGAATTGATGCCTTCCACCAGATCGGCAATCGCCGTCGGCTGGTCGCCGGCTGGCTGGTACTCCGAGTCCATGCGGATGGTAACGCCGCCTTCGGATTTCGGCGGACGGGCCGGCCGGTGCGGCGTCCACATCTTGCCATCCTTGAACAGCGGATTGCCGCTCTCGATCAGTGCCGACAGCGCCTCGACGGTGGCGGTGACGGCACCCGGTGCGAGGTTGGCCGCCTCCTCCAGAGAGACGTCCATGCCAGCTACCGGATTGAGACCGGCGGCGGCGCGGGTTTTCGGATCGCTCGACGCGCCTATGGAAACGCCCCGCGCTGTCTTGGAAGCCGTAGTGTTTTTAGCCGTCTTGTTGGCCGCTTTTTCCGCTTCCTTGCGCGCCTCGATTTCGATTTTCTTGCGGTGCTTGCCGGCTTTCGAGGCGATTTCGCGCTGGGTTTCCACCGAGCCCGCCTCGGCTTCTGCCTCGAGCTGCTTCACCCAGTCGGCAACGCTGCCGCTCAGCGGCGCGCCTTCGAATGACGATTGCGGGGCTTCCTCGAAGCCCTGACGCGAGGAGGGGGGATTTTTCGGTGATCTGGCCATGCGCGAGATATGGAGGGAGTCACGCGCAAAGAAAAGGGGAGGCGGTGAAAAAATGAGTACAAAAAGGAAACGAAGCGGCGGAACGAAATTCGGATGGATGCGTTGCTAGGCAGCTGCAGGCGTGCCTCAGCCGCGATTGTCGTTTTCCGAATATTTCACGCGCGCCTTGCAGATGCGGACATGGTTCTCATCGGCCCATTGCACCAGCAATTGCATCGGCACCAGAAAAGAACGACCGAGATTGGTCAGCTCATATTCCACGCGTGGCGGCACCTCGGCATAAAGCGTGCGGCGAATGAAGCCGTCCTCTTCCAGCCGTTTCAGCGTGCGCGACAGCATCTGCTTGGAAATATCGTCGATCCTGCGGTTCAGCTCGTTGAAGCGCAGAACTCCGCCCTGAAGGGCTTCGAGAACCAGCAGGCTCCATTGATCGCCGATGCGGTCCAGCACGTCGCGGATGGGGCAGGGCTGCTCGAAAGTGAAGATTTCCTTGGTCTGTATATCCGGCATTGTCCTTACCCCTTGCCCGTTTTTAGCGCCTTCAAGGTCATCGCCATGTGACCAGATCACCGGCGGCTGACTTCTTGCGGCCAGCCTCGCGATACCATAGCTTTGCTTTACGGTCTATTATTTAGACTAATGACGATAACAGCAGAGGAAACAAGCCATGGCTAAAATCGCACTCATCGGCGCTTCCGGCAATGCCGGATCCCGTATCCTGAAGGAACTTTCCGATCGCGGACACCAGGTCACGGCGATCGCCCGCAACCCCGAAAAGATCGCCGCACTGCCAAATGTGGTGGCAAAGAAGGGCGATGTTTTCGATCAGGCGGCGCTTTCGGAGCTGCTGAAGGGTCACGATGCCGTGATCAGTTCGGTACACTTTACCGCTAGCGATCCTGCAACGCTGATTGAGGCTGTGCGCGCTTCCGGCGTTCAGCGTTATCTCGTGGTCGGCGGCGCCGGCAGCCTCGAAATCGCACCTGGCCAGCGGGTGGTGGACCTGCCGGATTTCCCCGCCGCCTACAAGGCCGAAGCAACGAAGGGTGCGGAATTCCTCGACAAGCTGAAACAGGAAAAGCAGCTCGACTGGACTTTCCTGTCGCCCTCAGCCGAATTCGTGCCGGGCGAAAGAACCGGGAAATTCCGGATCGGCAAGGACAATCTTCTCAGCAACGAGCAGGGCAGCCGTATTTCTTTCGAGGATTACGCCATCGCGCTTGCCGATGAAATCGAGAAGCCGCAACATTCCCGCCAGCGTTTCACCGTCGGTTATTGAGAGGTATCCCCATGAATTTCGTGACTCGTCGTCTCGCCATTGCTGCTCTTGCCCTCGCGCCCGCGCTGTTGGCCGCCCCCGTTCTGGCGGAAACCGCCAAGCGCGATCTGGCCCAGGAAGAAACCAACCGCAAGCTGGTGATCGATTTTTACGACACCGTCTTCAACAAGCACGAGGTGGCGAAGGGCGCAGCCGTCATCGTCGACAGCTACAAGCAGCACAATCCGATGGTGCCTGACGGCAAGAAGCCGTTCGTCGATTATTTCACCGGCTTCTTCAAGGAAAACCCGCAGGCAAAATCCCGGATCGTGCGCAGCGCTACGGATGGCGATCTGGTTTACCTGCATATCCATTCCACGGATAAAGAGGGTGCTCGCGGAGCCGCCATCGTCGATATCTTCAGGGTGACCGACGGCAAGATCACCGAACATTGGGACGTCATCCAGCCGGTGCCGGAAAAGGCTGCAAACAACAATACGATGTTCTAAGGCAGGCTTCTGCTAAAATGTCAGGAATTCAGAAGCACACGGCCGGGATATACTCTCCCGGCCGTATTTTTTCAGGCTGCGCGTTGCTTCTGGCGGGACTGTACGATCTGATCCAGAACAAGCATGATCAGTAGGCTTGCGCCAACCAGGGGGAACAGGATGCCGCCGATGGCAAGCATGGCGAGCAGGCCGCGCAGGACGCGTTTATCCTGCGGCAAGGGTGGCACGCCGAGCGAACCTCTGGGACGTCGTTTCCACCACATGATGCAGGCGGAAACGGCAAGCAGGACGATGCCGAAACACGCTGCCAGCAGTACGATCTTGTTGGCGAGGCCGAATTGCTGGCCCATATGGACGTTGATCCCCCATTCCAGCGCCTTTCCAAGCGGACCGTAATCGGCATAGCGCATGTCGATCAGCGGCTCGCCGCTATATTGATCGAGATGGACGACACGCTGCTTTGAAAGGTCGTCGGGATAGACCGAGCCGCTATAGACGCCGGTGGGTTTGGTCGGCAGCGCGACGGTATAACCGGCGGCAAGACCAAATCCGTCGAAACGTGCGATGGCCGCATTTATTCCGATTGGTTGCCCGGTGGCGGATGCGGTGGATTCCGGGACCTTCGCCTGTTCCAGCGACCAGCTGGTCTTGGCTATGTGATCGAGATGTTCGCCGGACATGGGAACATCGGTCCGCACGCCTGCCGGATATCCGAAATTGCTGCCGTTTGCCCATTCGTTGACCTTGGCGCCCCAGACGCCCGACCAGGGCATGCCGGTGATCGCGAGGAAGACGATGAAAAAGCCGACGAAAATGCCGGTGACGGCATGGGTATCGCGCCAGAACACGCGCTTCTTCGGCGTGCCGCGCACGGTGACGACACCGCCCGTCTGCTTGCGCGGCCACCAGAGATAGATGCCGGTGGCGACGAGAAGGATGGACCAGCCCGCGGCGATCTCGATCAGATAACGGGCATAGGTGCCGAAATATTTCAGGCTGTGGAGATAACGGATCGTCCACATGATAGTGCCGCGATCGGGCAGCGAACCGGCAACCTCAGCCGTATAGGGATTGACGTAAACCGCCCGCTTGCCGTCCTCCGTATTGACGGTGATTTCCGTGGATGCACCCGGATCGGCTGATGTCGTATATTTGACGGCGGTACCGGGCACGGCTGCCAGCGCCGCGGCGATGATTTCGGAAGGAAGCGCTTTCGGTGCGTTCTGCACCACCTCCACCCGCTTCAGATCGGAATGGATGAGATTGTCGAATTCATCCCGGAAGAGATAAAGCGCACCGGTGACGGCAAGCGATATCATGAAGGGCAGGACGAGCAGACCGGCATAAAAATGCCAGCGCCACACGGCGCGGTAAAGATTGACGGATGAGGACTGCGCAGGCGCGCGCTCGCCCTCGAAAGAGGTCGTGACGGACATGAATGTCTCCGCAAAAGATTGGATTTCCGGCGGGCCGGGGAGGTCTCAAACGTGCGGAGAGGCGGGTGGTGCGCGTGGGCGGGATTCCAGATTGGGTGGCGACGGTGGTAACGCGGCATCGAAACTTACAAAGGCGACTTCGCCGCTCGCAATGATCCGGTCCGCACGTTCAACTGGTGTGACCGGAAGAGTAGCGATCGTGGCCGATGCCAGTCGGCAGAGCGTGCCGCAGCAGTCGCCGGCGATCTTGCCGGCCGGATCCCGCTTGCCGGCGCTGCCATCAGGCATGTGGCTGGAGCAGATGATTTCATCCGCCGCCAGCGCGGCCATTGCCATGTTGCCGGTGGTCAGGCCATTGGCGAGACCCTGCAACAGGAAAAGCAGAATCGCCAGCGCGGCGATGGCGCCCGCCGAACTCCTGTCCTGCATGATCCTGCGAATGAATCCCATGCAATCGCAATGTCATATTCGCGGCGAAATGTCACCGCGACACAATGACGATACACGGTGGGTCGTTCTTCAGGCCAGCAGGTCGTAGGTGCGGAAAATCCAGGCGATCTGGTAGACCAGCGCGAAGATCACGAGAAACCGGTGAAAGCGGCGGTTGTCGATGAAGGCGGCTGCTGTGAACAGGACAACATAAATTGCAGTGCGGAGGAGATATTCAGGCCCGAGCGAGGCGAGGTAGTCATGTCCCTTCAGCAGCGTGTCGCCGACGTCAGTGACGAAAAGTGCGGCGAGAAACGCGAAGAACCAGCTTTTGCGGGAAAAGAAATAGTCCTCGTATCCCTTGTATTCTTTCATGTCCGTGGGAAACAGCAGCACGCACAGGAAATAGAACAGCGAGCAGAACAGGATCAGGAACAGGAACGCGCCGAAGCCGAGGACGTGGTTGGCGGCGGAAAGCCGGTGCTCCCACCACCAGAAATGTACCAGCATCAGAAACAGGAACGCCACCCAGCCGATATGTAGAAGATAGATGCGTTCCTTCTTCGGATGCTGCACGAAACCGGCAAGGCCGGTCAGCAGGCGCGCAAGGCTGAGGCCGACCACCATGCCCATGACCGCACGGATATGCGAATAGGCTTCTGCGGCATTGACGGCGGCCTCCATCGTGTTCACTCCGCCGCAGGAATGGGCGTCGGCTGCCCGTTTTCGTCCATCGCCACCATGATGAAGGTGCCGGCGGTGACCTTTTCCAGCTTGTCGTAACGCGACCGCTGCGCCCAGGCTTCGACCGTCAGCGTGATCGAGGTGCGGCCGAGACGGGCGATATCTGTATAGATCGACAGCGTGTCGCCGATCTTCACCGGCAGTTCGAAGGCCATTTCCTTGACCGCCGCCGTGACGACGCGACAGCGTGAGCGTTCCGCAGCGCGGATGCCGCTTGCCAAGTCCATCTGGGACATGACCCAGCCACCGAAAATATCACCGGCCGGATTGGCGTCGGCCGGCATGGCGAGTGTCCTGAGCGTCAGCTCGCCGGTCGGTTTGATGGGCAGGTCGGTCATGTCGGGATTTGCTCCTTGCGAACGTTAAAGACGCAGCATGCGTTGCGCTTTGTTATTTCGCAAGGAAGGGTAAGCGTCAGGACGACGCTTTGCCCAGAAATTGCTGCGTTGCATAAAGGGCGATGGCCGCCGCATTCGACACGTTGAGCGATTTGATCTCGCCCGGCATGTCGAGACGGGCAAGCGCCGAGACGGTTTCGCGGGTCTTCTGCCGCAAGCCCTTGCCTTCGGCTCCCAGCACCAGGGCAATCTTTGCACCGGTGAAGGTTTGCTCGATGGGAGCGGGGCCTTCCGAATCCAGACCGACCGAGAAGAAGCCGAGCTTGTGCAGTTCGCCCAGCGTATCGGCCAGATTGGTGATCTGGATATAGGGAATGAGTTCCAGCGCGCCGGAGGCGGATTTCGCCAGCACGCCTGACTCCGTCGGGCTATGGCGGATGGTGGTGATGACGGCGCCGGCGTTGAACGCGACCGCCGAGCGCATGATGGCGCCGACATTGTGCGGATCGGTCACCTGATCGAGCACGAGGATCAGCGGGCTTTTCTTCAAGGCGTCGAGCTTCTTGACCGGAAGCGGCCTGGTTTCCAGCATCACGCCCTGATGGATCGCCTCGGGGCCGAGCACCTTGTCGATCTCCTGCGGTGAGACAATTTCGACCGGGAACGGCTGCGCATCCGCCTCGCCGATATCCAGCCGCGCAAAGGCATTGAGGGTCACCGACAGCTTGATGAGCTGCCGTTCGGGATTGGAAAGCGCCGCGCGCACGGTATGCAAGCCGTAAAGATGGACCTGATCCGGCGCAAGCTGCGGCGGCTTCCAGTCTTCGGCACCACGGTTGCGGCGCTTCGGCTGCTGCGGGGTCGGAATTTCGCCGCGCTCGCGTTTGGCATCGCGTACGGCACGGCGCAGTGTGGCGTAGTGCGTATCGCGGGTGGATTTGTCGTTTGGATCGTCTTTGCTCATGGCGCCTTATATCTCCGGGACGCGACGCACACCAGCCCCCGCGATAATCCACAGGGCTGCAAAGCGGATTGAATTTTTTCCCGAAAATTCGTGAAACGGCGTGTTGACAGAAACGAACGAGGCCGTCATATACGCGCCACAGACGACGCAACGGCGCTTCGCCGCAGCGAAATCTGTAGAGCTTGGTCGCTCGATCCTAGCAGAAAGCTGGAGGGATGCCCGAGTGGTTAAAGGGGACGGACTGTAAATCCGTTGGCTACGCCTACGTTGGTTCAAATCCAACTCCCTCCACCATTCTGCACGGATCGAAATCACCACCGCGGGTATAGCTCAATGGTAGAGCAGCAGCCTTCCAAGCTGAATACGCGGGTTCGATTCCCGCTACCCGCTCCAGCGACCTTTTCAAAAAAATCAATCATGTTCGTCAAACGCTGGTTTTCTAGTGTTTTGCCTTTGCGCGCAGTTTGCTTTGTTGCGGCCTCGTCAGAGCGGCAAGACTGAACAGCTATGGCTTTGCTCAGACCAAAAATCATACTCTCGCCTTGACGGGTGCCATTTGGCTTTTTGCCGAAACGAGCGTTTACATCCCTACAATAATAAATAGGTTAGCCGCATCTTTTGAGCAGGTCGAACGTTCTTGCAAAGAGAGCGGCTGGAGAAAGTTATGAGTTCACATACGCCGAAACTAGATAGTTGCGGCGCAGAGCCCATCCACATTCCCGGTGCTATTCAGGAGCACGGAGCCCTTCTGGTTCTGTCCGCGCGGGAATTTTCCGTGGTGCAGGCGAGCGATAATCTCACCGACTATATTGGTGTGGACCTGCCAATCGGGGCCGTTGTCACCGAAGCAATCTTGCCGTTCGTCTCCGTACTGTCCGCCTGGTATTCCGGCGAGGAGAGCAATTTCCGATATGCCTGGGCCGAAAAGAAACTCGATGTTTCGGCGCATCGATCCGGGACCTTGGTTATTCTTGAGGTGGAAAAGGCAGGAGTGGGCGAATCGGCTGAAAAGCTGATGGGCGAACTCACCAGTCTGGCGAAATATCTGAACAGCGCGCCGTCGCTGGAGGACGCGCTTTTTCGGACGGCGCAATTGGTGTCGTCGATCAGCGGTCATGATCGTACCCTGATCTATGATTTCGGACTGGACTGGAGCGGCCATGTCGTGGCGGAAGCGGGAAGCGGGGCTTTGCCGTCTTATCTCGGCCTTCGCTTTCCGGCGGGCGATATCCCGCCGCAGGCGCGGCAGCTCTATACCATCAATCGCCTGCGGATGATTCCCGATGTCGATTATAAGCCAGTGCCGATCAGACCGCAGGTGAATGCGGAAACGGGATCGGTGCTCGATATGAGCTTTTCACAGCTTCGCAGCGTCTCGCCGGTTCATCTCGAATATATGCGCAATATGGGCACGGCCGCTTCGATGTCGGTGTCCATCATCGTCAATGGCACTCTCTGGGGCTTGATTGCCTGCCACCACGCGACACCGCATTCGGTCTCCCTTGCCGTGCGTGAAGCGTGTGATTTTGCTGCGCAGCTCCTGTCGATGCGGATCGCGATGGAGCAGAGTTCCCAGGATGCATCCCGCCGGGTGGAGCTTGGCCATATTCAGGCGCGGCTCTTGAAAGACATGGCCGCCGCCGAAAAATGGGTTGATGGCCTGCTGGGAGGCGAAAGTGAAAGAGAAGACCTGCTGAAACAGGTGGGCGCGGATGGCGCAGCGCTTGTCCTGGGCGACGACTATGAGCTGGTCGGCAAGACGCCCTCACGCCAGCAGGTTGAAGAATTGATCCTGTGGCTTGGCGAGCGGGAGATCGCCGATGTCTTCGCGACCGACAATCTTGCCGGCGACTACCCCACCGCCGCGGCTTATGCTTCCGTTGCGAGCGGCATTATCGCGATGCGGGTTTCTGAGTTGCACGGCAGCTGGCTCGTCTGGTTTCGGCCGGAAGTCATAAAGACAGTGCGCTGGGGCGGTGATCCGCACAAGACGGTGCAGGAGAGCGGGCGCATTCATCCGCGCAAGTCCTTTGAAATCTGGAAGGAGCAATTGCGCAACACCTCGTCGGCCTGGTCGGAGCCAGAACTCGCGGCAGCGAGGGAGCTTCGCGGCGCGATCATCGGCATTGTCCTGCGCAAGGCCGAGGAAATGGCGGATCTGACGCGGGAGTTGCAACGCACCAACAAGGAGCTGGAGGCTTTTTCCTATTCGGTTTCGCACGACCTGCGCGCGCCGTTCCGTCATATTGTCGGGTTTGCGCAGTTATTGCGGGAGCGCAGCAATGCCCTGGACGAGAAATCCCTGCATTATCTGCAGATGATATCGGAGGCGGCGCTGGGTGCGGGCAGGTTGGTGGATGATCTCCTGAATTTTTCACAGCTTGGCCGAACGCAACTCACCCTGAAACCGGTGGACATGCAGAAGGTGGTGAGCGAAGTTCGCCGCTCTCTGGGGCACGCCGTTGCAGATCGCCAGATCGAGTGGCGCATCGGAGCGTTGCCGGTTATATTCGGGGATCCGACCCTGCTGCGGCAGGTCTGGTACAATCTCATTGAAAACGCCATTAAATATTCGTCCCGGGAGCCGGTGTCGATCATCACAATTTCTGCGGTTGAAACCGAGAATGACGTCACTTACTTGGTCGAAGACAACGGGGTTGGCTTCGATATGGCCTATTACAGCAAGCTTTTTGGCGTGTTTCAGAGGCTGCAGCGGGTAGAGGATTTCGAGGGAACGGGCATAGGACTTGCGCTGGTGCGACGAATTGTCGAGCGCCATCACGGTTTGGTCGGTGCCGAGGGAACTGTCGGTGAGGGAGCCACGTTCTCCTTCACATTGCCGGTTACGAAAGTTGAAGAGGAAAAAATTGCCTGAACTCAGACCCATTCTGCTTGTGGAAGATAATCCACGCGATCTGGAACTAACGCTGACCGCTCTTGAGAAATGCCAGCTGGCGAATGAGGTGGTCGTGGCGCGTGACGGCACAGAGGCACTCGACTATCTGAATGTCACCGGCAGCCATCACAACCGGCCAGGTGGTGATCCGGCCGTGGTCCTTCTCGATCTCAAACTCCCGAAAGTGGATGGGCTTGAAGTTTTGCAGACGGTCAAGGGCAGCGATCACTTGCGGCACATTCCCGTCGTCATGCTGACGTCGTCCCGAGAAGAGCAGGATCTCGTCAAAAGCTACGAACTCGGCGTGAACGCATTTGTCGTCAAGCCTGTGGAATTCAACCAGTTCTTCAAGGCGATACAGGATCTTGGCGTCTTCTGGGCCCTCCTGAACGAACCGCCGCCGGGTGCATATCGCAATGGCGGATGAGACAGTGTTGCGAATGGAGGCAAGCAGGCTTCTTCTCCTCGAAGACAGCTCGGTGGATGCGGAACTGATCGAGGAACAGCTTTCACGACTGTCGCCGCCGCCCGAAGTAACGAGGGCGGTCGGCAAGGCACCGTTCATCGAGGCGCTGGAAAAACAGCAGTTCGATATCATCCTTGCGGATTTCTCCTTGCCGGATTTCGACGGCATGTCGGCGCTTGATCTCGTCATGCGGACCAGACCCGATACGCCGTTCATTTTCGTGTCCGGCATTTTGGGTGAGGATGCGGCGATCGATGCATTCCGGCGTGGTGCGACGGATTATGTCCTCAAGCAGCGGCTTGTGAGATTGCCATCCGCTGTCGAGCGCGCGCTGGCGGAAGCCCGGGAGAAACAGGAGCGAAAACGGGCGGAGCTGCACAAGGAGCTGCTCGTCCGCGAGCTTAGCCACCGAGTCAAGAATACGATGGCGATGGTCGTTTCCATCATTCGCAGAACGGCAAAAGGCAGCACCTCCATCAAGGATTACCAGGAACGGCTGGTGGCGCGCGTGAGTGCTCTTGCGGAGAGCCACGCCCTGCTTTTTCAGAGTAACTGGGGTGAGACAAATCTGAGGGATGTCGTGAAGCGCGCGATCGAGCCGCATAATACCTTTGCGAGCCGGGTCGAGCTCGAGGGTCCGGACGGCGTGCATGTGTCGCCAAAATCGGCGCTGGCGCTCGGAATGATCCTGCATGAGCTGGCAACGAACGCCCAGAAATACGGTTCTCTTTCCGGTCCAAACGGAAAGGTCGAGGTTTTCTGGAAAAAGATTCTGAACGGAGACGGCAACGACTGCATCGACCTGCGGTGGCAGGAGAGCGGCGGCCCCCCTGTTTCCGTGCCGCAGGATACCGGGTTTGGAACAACCCTGATAACAAGAGGTGTGCAATACGAATTGCAGGCGGAAAGCGAAATTCGCTATGATCCCGACGGCCTGCAATATCGGGTTATCTTTCCTCTGGACTAAGTCGCGAGACAAAAAAAGCCGGTTGGAGCACAAGGCCGAGATTGGCCCCGCCCTGGTTGGCCCCGCCCTAGTTGGTCAGTGAAAACTCATTCGCCAGAACACGCGACAGATTGTCGAAATCGCAGGGTTTGGAGACGACCGTCAGCCCGTCGAGTTTCGCGCGAACCCCAGGTATCTCCGCATATCCGCTGCAGATCACGAAGGGTATGTTTGCCGCCTTGAGCTCCTCAATGACGGGTAAGGACAATTCGCCTCGCAAATTCAGATCGATGACGGCGCCATCCAGATCGGTGGCGTTTATTTTCTCCAGGGCGGCACCAATGTGCGAAACCGGCCCGACGACGTTAACCCCCAGATCGGAAAGAAAATCCTCCATATCCATCGCCAGAAGCGCATCGTCCTCCAGGACGAGGATTTGTTTTCCCTGAAAATTATAGCTCATCGTTACCGCATTCTCGTCTTGGCTCAGTCCGGATACGTCCAGTCAACCTTGCACAACCCTTAAGTCTCCTGCTGGTTCCCTCCATAAACAAAAAGAAAACAGTCGCCTCCGGTGTCGTCCTACTCTAGTTTGCACAATTAATTCGTGCCTACCGGGAATTTAGTTCTGTGACTGGTTTTTCACCGTTTGCCCAACGAAGCCTTTTGATGCTTGCCGTGGGTGTTGCGATTTTGATTGGCATGGTCTCCATGTCGTTGTGGCTGGTGCAGGTGAATAACCGCTATTCCCAGGAAACAGCGGAACTCCGCCGTTTTCGTGCCGCTGTTTTGGATGTGCTGACGACGATGCAGGACATCGAGACCGGCCAGAGGGGATATCTGCTCACGAATAATCGCGATTATCTGGGGCCTTATGAAGAAGCCCTGCGTGATTTGCCCCAACGCCAGTCAAGACTTTTCGATCTTCTGAAGGAAGAGGAGCAATACAAGCAGTCTCTTTCGGGCCTGAGGCAGGCGATCGATGCGAAGCTGGCTGAGACCCGCGAGACCATCGATCTGCAGCGTTCGGGCCGAATAACGGAGGCGGTTGAGGTCGTCCGCAATAATGACGGCAAACGCTTCATGAACGAGATCAGGATTATTCTGTCGGACTTGCAATCGGATACGGATAATCGGCTGCGGATCATCGTTGCGGATCAACTCGGGGCTGCCAATACGCTGCGCTGGGTAACGGTCGGCGGTGCGTTCGCGATCCTCATTGTGGTCGGTGGTTCGATCTTCCTCGTCTTTACCTATGTCCGTGCCCTTAACAGGTCGCGGGAGGATGTTGGTGAGCTCAATCGTCATCTTGAAGAACGTGTCGAGGAAAGAACGCGAGATCTTCGCCGCGCCAATCAGGAAATCCAGCGCTTTGCCTATATCGTGACGCATGACCTGCGCGCGCCGCTCGTCAATATCATGGGCTTCCTCTCTGAATTCGATACGTCGCTGAAGCCGGTGACACGTTATGTTCTTGCAGATGGCGAGTCGCTGCCGGAGGATGTCATCCGTGAGGCGCGGCTGGCGGTTGAAGAGGATATTCCTGAGGCCATCGGCTTTATCCGCTCGTCCACGCGTAAAATGGATCAGCTGATCAACGCCATCCTGAAAATATCCCGTGACGGCCAGCGAAAGCTGCAGCCGGAAAAGGTCGATATCGAAACGTTGCTTTCGTCGCTGTCCGAGACGGTGCGCCACCAGATCAACGCCAATGGCGGCGAGATCGAGGTCGATACGCCGAAGCTGACGATCGTGACCGACCGGATATCTCTCGATCAGATACTCGGAAATCTCTTCGATAACGCGGTGAAATACCAGATGCCTGGTCGTCCACTGAGACTGACGGCCCGGGCCTATCCGGCCGGACGGGGTGCGATTTGCATAGAGGTCGCAGACAATGGGCGCGGTATCGGCGAACAGGATCTCGAACGGGTTTTCGAGCTCTTTCGCCGGGCGGGCAGTCAGGATCAGCCGGGTGAGGGCATCGGTCTCGCGCATGTTCGTTCGCTAATCAGAAATTTAGGAGGTGACATTAAAGTCGAGTCTAAACTTGGTGAGGGCAGCACGTTTGTCCTGCTGATGCCGAGTGACCTCAGACGCGTGACGAAGGAAAGCGAAAAATGAAAGCGACCGGTCAGGAAGTAACGATCGTGATGATCGAAGATGACGAAGGCCATGCCCGGCTGATCGAGAAAAACGTGCGGCGCGCCGGCGTGAACAACGAGATCGTGCCATTTACGCTCGGCGCCAAGGCGCTGGACTTTATATTAGGCGAAAGTCGGGATGGGCTTGTCAGCAAGGACCGTTATCTTCTCGTCCTGCTCGATCTCAATCTCCCCGATATGTCGGGCCTCAATATTCTCGAGCAGATCAAGAGCAATGAATATACCCGCCGTTTGCCCGTGGTTGTTCTCACAACCACCGATGACGAGACTGAAATTCAGAAATGCTATGATCTCGGCGCGAATGTTTATATAACCAAGCCGGTCGATTATGAGGGCTTTGCCAATGCCATCAAAAATCTCGGCCTGTTCTTTTCCGTAATTCAGATACCTTGAAGGCATGATGGCTTTGCGCGTTTTGTATGTCGACGACGACCCGGCTCTGGCGCGGCTTTCCAGCCGCGTTCTTGGTCGTCACGGTATGGAGGTGGTTCACGCCACCTCCGTTGCTTCCGGCCTCGAGCTTTTTCAAAACGGGCAGTTCGATGTGGTCGTTCTCGACCACTATTTCCAGACTGCGACGGGCATGGAATTTCTCGCCGCAATCCAGACGATACCGGCAAGGGCGCCGGTTCTCTATGTGACGGGATCCAACGAGGCCCAGATCGCCATAGACGCACTCAAGGCGGGTGCTGCCGATTACGTCATCAAGAATGTCGGGGACGATTTCTTTCCGCTTCTGCTCACGGCTATCGAGCAGGCATTGGAAAACCATCGCCTGCGCCAGACGAAGGAAGAGGCCGACCGTTTGCTGGTAAAGGCCAAAGAGCACGCGGAAATGATGGTGAAAGAGATGAACCATCGTGTCGCCAACAGCCTCTCGCTGGTGTCGGCCATGATCCGCCTGCAAATAAACACCGTGAAATCGCAGGAAGCGGAAACCGCTTTGTTGGAAACGCAAAGCAGGATTTCAGCCATCGCCGGCGTGCATCGCAGTCTTTATAATACTGCCAATGTCGGTCTCGTATCTCTGAACTCCTATCTGACTTCCATCATCGGCGACCTGTTTCAGGCGGTGCCCGGCTCTTCTTCCGTCACGGTCGAGACGTCGCTTTGCGAAATCGATCTCAAGGCGGATCATGCCGTTGCGCTTGGTGTCATCATTACCGAGCTTCTGACCAATGCGCTGAAATACGCCTATCCCGACCAGACCGGCGTGGTTCGCGTCAATCTCTCTGAAGAAAACGGGCAATTTGTCCTCGTCGTCGAGGATGACGGGGTTGGCGTTCAGCCCGAGTCGACACCCCGCGGCACCGGCCTTGGTACCAAGTTGATCATGGCGATGGCGCAGAATATCGGTGCCCGTGTCGAGCAGACCCATACGCATCCCGAGCTGAGGCAGGGAACGCGTTTTGCGATGATATGGCATGAGAAGCGGTAAGGATTGATTTTCCCGCCTTTACCAGCACCAATGATGAGCGGCGCATAAGCTTCTCTCAAGTGATGCTAAAACCGGTTTGAAACCTCACAAATGCCGTGCGGTGCCGACAGCGATGACCGGGCCGGTTGCCTGACCCGTCGGCGAGCCTCCAAAGGGTTCCACGCTGATCGCGAAGGTCGTACCATCCGTTATGTTGCCGCGCATGTCGGCGGGAATGATGAGGTCGCCGTTCGTGCCGGGCTGGAAAACGCCAAGCGAGCGTGTCTTGCCGCCATCCATGACCAGCCACAATTCCAATGATTTTTCGTCCGTCTTGCCGGTTGCGACGGGCACGATGTGCATTCTTCCCGATTCCGAATCATAGGAAGCGAGAAGATTGACCTGGCTGTCGGTTGTCGCGAGTTCGGCCACAAGCGGCGTGGTGCCCTGCCATTGGTCGGGGAAGGCAGCATAAACGACGGCAGCCACGGCGGTTGCGCTGGTGGCCACTGATATCCAGCGCCAGAAGGACGCGGAGTTCCAGAGACTGCCATTGGTATTGACAGCCCTGCTGCCAAACAGGCGCTCTTCGATGCGGGCGAGAACGGTCGGGCTCGGCGTCTGTTCCTGATATTCGGCGTTGAAGTCGGAGAATTCCGCTTCCCAGCGCCGCACGAGTTGCGCGAAGGCTTCCTCGTCCTGAATGCGCTTTTCCACCTCGCGACGCTTTTCGAGCGGCAGGACGCCCAGCACATATTCACCGGCGAGGATTTCATCGCGCGAGTGCATTCCGCCGCTCTGGTCGCCCGTTGTCATCGCTGCATGCACTCTCTGAGTTTGAGAAGACTGCGCCGCAGCCAGGTTCTGACCGTGTTCAGCGGTACGCGCAATTCATCGGCGAGTTCAAGATAGCTCAAACCTTCGACATAGGCACGACGTACTGCCTGTGCATGTACAGTCTCAAGTTCCCGCATGCAGTCATCGATCCTGCGGCCTTCATCCACCAGAACGACCTGCTGCTCCGGATCACGGATGCTCTCGTCGACGAGATCATAGGCCTCGTCAATGTCATCGCTTGCGGGTTTACGCGCACGGATGGTGTCTATCGCGTGGTTGCGGGCGATGGTGGCAAGCCACGTCGCTGGTTTGCCGGCACTCACGGCAAATGTTCGGGCGCGCTGCCAGACCTTGATATAGATTTCCTGCAGCGCCTCTTCGGCTTCCGTTCTGTCCCGCAGGATTTTCAGGCAGATCGCAAAAAGCTTCGGGCTTGTAGCCTGGTAAAGCGAGACGAATGCCGAACGATCACCCATGCCGACGCGGTTGATAAGCGTTGCGATCTCTGTGCCCTGCATTCGAACCTTCCTTGCTATCCTTTCTTTATAGGGTCGTCTTTCGGAGGAAGACAAGAGATGCTTGGGGTCTTCGCTATAGACGCGCCCTTTTAGCGTCGAGTGCAAGCCGCAGGTTATGACAAGTGTCATGACAGGCCCGCCGAGTTTTCAAGCGGGCCAACGAGGCGCACCGTGACGAGATAACCGATGACGGCTGCTGCCGCGGACACGAAGGTTCCCCACAGTAGATCGGCAACAGTCAGGGTGGTGGACCAGTTCTTCAACGTCGCCTGATTGGTGAGGTCATAGGTGGCATAGGCCATGAAGCCGACCGCAGCGCCATAAAGCAGAGCCGTGATACATTCGCCCGAAATCAGAGCCGGGCGCACGGCGAGAAAAGTGAGGCCGGCGGCGTAGATCAGATAAAAGACGATCGCCGGGGCAAGGCGGAAATTATCCGCCAGAAGATCGCCTATGGCCGGCCGATAAAGTCGCGACGCCATGGTACTCAGCCAGATGAAATCGATTACCAGAAAGGCAACGAGAGTGAAGAAATAGGCGACAAGATAGGTCTTCATCAGTGTTTTCCTTTATGAGGCATTGAGAAGGCGGCGAGCGCTAGTCGATCCTGGTCCAGCTTATGCCCTTGCATAGCAGGCCGGCGACGATGCAGCCTTTCGTTGTCATGTTATTGCCCGCGACCGTCACTGTTATCTTGTACGATTTGTCCCGTTGCGGGTCGAAGGCGGTGCCGGAATAGCTGCCCGCCTCGCTCTGCTTGATGTCCATGATCAGGCGGTCACCGGTCTTTTCTTTTGGGGTGCCGGGTTTGATCCATGTGTTCGTGGCACATATTTTTTCGCCGCAGGGCGCGATCACCACTTTCGCCTTGCCGTCGCCGCGCGCCCAGTTACCGTCGATTTCGCCTGCTGCCGCACTGAGGCCCACCAGCGTCGGCAGGAGGACGGATACAATTGCCAATCTACTGATTATCATCGTCTTTCTCCGCTTGTTCGCCCCGCCTCATCCGTGTTCTATCGTGTACAGGCCGACATTTATGGTTCCCTCGGCAAAACCCGCTTCGCAGTAGCAGAGGTAATAATCCCAAAGCCGCCGGAAGCGTTCATCGAAGCCTAGCAGGGAAATCGTTTGCCACCGGGCGTGGAAACGCTGGCGCCATTCTGCCAGTGTGAGCGCATAGGACTGTCCGAAAAGCTCCGTCTCCGTGAGTTTCAGGCCGGCTTGTCCGACGGCTTTTTCAAGCGCTGAATCGGATGGCAGGAAACCGCCCGGGAAGACGTATTTCTGAATGAAGTCAGCCTTGCGCCGATAGGTATCGAAGCGGCTTTCGTCAATGGAGATGATTTGCAGCACCGCACGGCCGCCGGGTTTCAGGCAGCGTTTCAGCGTTTCGAAATAGCTTGGCCAATAGGATTCGCCGACGGCCTCAAACATCTCCACCGAGACGATATTGTCGAATTGACCCTGCACGTCGCGGTAATCCTGCAGCCGAAGATCGATCCGGCCAGCCTTGCTTTCTTTCTCCGCCGCATTTTCTGCCCAGCGCAACTGGGAGGGGGAAAGGGTGATGCCGGTCACATCGGCATTCTGTTGCGTGGCGAGGTGGATGGCGAGTGCACCCCAGCCGCAGCCGATTTCGAGTACGCTGTTATTTCCGGTTAGCTGCAGCTTCTCGGCAATACGCTCGAGTTTCTTTCGTTGTGCGGCTTCGAGGGTGGGCGTGGTGTCGTCGAAAATCGCCGAGGAATAGAGCATCGAGGGATCCAGCCATTGCCGGTAGAACTCGTTGCCGAGATCGTAATGTGCTTCGATATTACGGCGGCTGCCGCGTCTGGTATTGGCGTTCAGAGCATGTGCCATGCGGTTGATGAGACGCATTGGCAGGCTGCCGCGCGTCGACCTTGCGAATGCATCTTGATTCTGAGCGGCGAAACGGATGAGTGCCGTCAGATCAGGCGTAGACCAGTCATTTTCGATGAAGCCTTCCGCGAAGCCGATATCGCCATTGACGAGCACCCTGCGGATGGCCCGCCAGTTGTGCAGCACGAGAATGGCCTCGCTACCTTCCGAATCGCCCGATTTTTCGAATGTTCCGCCGCCGGGAAGAGTCACGCGCAGGCGTCCGCGCTCGATATTGTTCAGCAGCCGGTTGATGAGCCATGTGCCCATGCCGGCGCTACCCTTGAGGCGCGTGTTCTGTGCAGGTAGTTCCGAGAGATTTTCAAACGGGGTCATGAATTCTGGCCTCGATTTGCGACGATGAAGGATGAACGAAAGAGACAGGCTCGGCGGGCGGTAGCGGACGTTTTTTGAGCCGCACGCCCTTCAGCCAGATTTTAAGGGCTTCCCAGTGAATGCCGAGAACGACTTTCAGCGTCAGGAAGGGGATCGTCGCGAAGGCTTTCAAAAGCGCGCCATCGGTCAGTTCGACACGCCGGCCAAGGTGCCGGGCGGTGAGGACGATGCCGTCATCGTCGAAAGTTTCGATGACAATCTTCAGCCTGTCACCTGGCGGGACGACGCGAAAAACGTAACGGAGGTCCATGTCCATGAAGGGCGAGACATAAAAAGCCTTGTCGCATCGCTGGACGATCTCGGTCTCTCTGCCGATTTCCACCGGGATCAGATAGGAATGCCGTTGCCCGAAAGTGTTGTCCACCTCCCAGAGGATGGCTTTCAGCGACATGTCGCGCCCATAACAGAAGAATACGCTGAGAGGGTTGAAAGCCCAGCCGAGCAGGCGCGGCATGGTGAGAAGGCGAATAGGCCCTCCATCCACGGCGATACCCGCCGCCGTCATCGCCGTCTCTATCTGTCGGCGCAAGCCAATCGCGCTGCCGTCGCCACGGTCCCTGCGATGAAATGAAAACAGGTTGAACCGGTCCACGGAGAAAAAACGCAGGCTCCGGTCGAGCATCTCCAGTTCATCGAGATCGAGAAGCAGCGAATAGATCCGGTAGGCCAGTTTGTGGGTTTTCGGCTTGAAGCGTGCATGGGTCACATGGCCCGGAAAAAGCGCTGACGTGAGGGGAGGCGTCATGCTGTCGCCTCCATGAGTTCCGTGTCCGTCGCAATTGTTTTCAAATTCAGGCGAATGATCCGGCTGCTATCGTCGGCAACCTTCCAGGGCCGTGTCACCCCGCCTAAATCTTCGGCGACCGCAAGGCCGGCCTGAAGCCCGTCCTCGTGAAAACCCGATCCGAAATAAGCGCCGCAGAACCAGCTGTTTCGCAGGCCCTGCAGAGCCCAAAGTTCCTGACGCATCCGTTCGGTGCCGGCGTCAAAAACGGGATGGTGATAGGTTTCTTCGGCGATGATCTTTCCTTGATCCGGTTCCCGGACCGGGTTCAGCGTTACGAAAGTATCCGGGATTTCACCCAACGGCTGAAGCCTGTTCATCCAGTAGGTGATGCTTGGCTGGCCCGCTTCAATGTGCGTATCGGCTACATAGTTCCAGCTTGACCAGGCGGCGCGGCGACGTGGCATGAAACTGCTGTCCGTGTGAAGCACGGCGCGGTTTTTCGTGTAGCCAAAGGCTCCGAGGATGCGCTGCTCCGCGGGCGAAGCGTCCACGAGCATGTCCAGCGCCTGATCTGCATGGGTTGCGATCACCACGTCATCGAAGCGGGCAGTTTTTCCGTCAGCCATGGTGAGTTCGACGCCGTGCGGCAGGCGGCGAATGCGCGTCACCGGTGTCGAGAGGCGAATTCGTTCGGCAAACGGTGCCGTAATGCGTTTTACATATTCGCGTGAGCCACCGACAACGGTACGCCAGACCGGCCGATTGCGCAGCAAGAGCAGGCCGTGATTGCGGCAGAATTTGATGAAATGCGCTGCGGGATAACGGCCGACCTCCATCGCAGGCGTGGACCATATGGCTGCCGCCATGGGGTAAAGATGATCGTCACGGAACGCCGATCCGTACCGGTTGTGTGTGAGATATTCGTCGAGGGATATATTGCCCATCAAATGGAGGTCGCGGGGGGCATTGCGGTAAAACCGGAGGAGATCCGCCAGCATCGCCCAGAAACGTGGTCTGAGCACATTTCTCTTCTGCGCCAGCAGGCCAAGCCCGGTTCCGCCGGAATATTCAAAGTCGCCATTGTCCAAGGAGATGGCGAAAGACATGTTCGAGGCCGCGGTCGGTACGTCCAGCGTTTTGAAAAGCGCGGTGAGATTGGGGTAGGTCCACTCATTATAGACGATAAACCCGGTGTCGACATGAACCGGTCCATTATCCGTATCGAATCGCACCGTGTTGCTGTGGCCCCCGACGCGATCGGCCGCTTCGAATACCGTGACATCGTGCCGTTTCGACAAAAGCCAGGCTGCCGACAGACCGGAAATACCCGTTCCGACAATTGCGATGCGGCGCCGGCTATCTTTTTGTCTCGCTTCCGTGTCGGTCATCTATCCTCGCTATCGCATTGCAGAAATTTGTCGTGTGACAGCGCAGATACGAGGCAGGGGTCGGATAAGTTTCAGGGGTCCGGTGTTTTTTAGAATCTTTTCCGAAACCTGAAACTCTTTTGCCGGTTCGATCGTATTTGCCATCACGAAACCCGGTCTCCATCTGTTCAAACGGTGAGCGAAGTAGTGATGTTGTCTGTGATACTGACGCTTGCCATTCTCATGTCGCTTCTTATGGCAGGCGCGTGGGCGCTGCAGAGAGCAACCGGTTCGAGCGGCTGGATCGATACCGTCTGGTCGGCGAGTGTCGGGCTTGGCGGCGTTCTGGCTGTTTTATTCGCGGAAGGAGATGGCTGGCGGCGTGCGGTCGTATTTTTCCTTGTCGTCGTCTGGTCGTTGCGGCTTGCCGGTCACATCGGCATGCGCACGCGAGGCGGCGGAGAAGATCCCCGTTATGCCAAGCTGATCGAGGAGTGGGGGAGCGCCGCCTCTCTCAGACTTTTCATCTTCCTCCAGATACAGGCCATCGCCGCCTTCATTCTCGTTCTCGCGGTTTATCTAGCTGCCGGCAACGGCCAGGTTTTCCCGCGTGTCATCGATGTTTTCGCCACGGTGGTCGCTTTGACCGCACTGGCCGGTGAAGCGCTCTCGGATGCCCAGCTTTCAAAATTCCGGAGAACGCCGGAAGCGAAGACGGGTGTCTGCGAAACCGGCCTCTGGCGTTATTCCCGCCACCCCAATTTTTTCTTCGAATGGCTTTTCTGGTGCAGTTTTCCGCTGCTCGCCATTCAGGAGCAGGTCTTGTCCTGGGCGTCGCTCGCCGCACCCATGATGATGTACTGGCTGCTCGTCCACGTCTCCGGCATTCCGCCGCTTGAAGAGCACATGCTGAAATCGCGCGGAGAGAAATTCCGCGCCCTGCAACGCCGCGTCAACGCCTTCTTTCCGGGGCCGCGCAAGAACGAGGAAACGCCATGAACATGCTTGCCTTCGCCATCAATGCCGCAGAACGCGCACCGCTCAACGACGGCGTCACGCTGGCTGGTATAGATATGCTCTGCGCACGAACGAAACGGCGGCTTGCAACTATCCCTGCTGATGCGGAATTGGCCTTTGTGAAGGATATGGCGATGTTTCCCATCGCCAGCCATACCGACGAGGCGAACAGACAACATTACGAGGTCCCCGCGGAATTTTTTTCGCTGGTTCTCGGAGCGCAGCGCAAATATTCCAGCTGTTATTATCCCGATGACACGACGACGCTCGATGAAGCCGAGACTACGGCGCTCTCCGAGACTGTGGCCCATGCGGGGCTGCTCGATGGCATGGATATCCTCGAACTCGGCTGTGGGTGGGGCTCGCTCTCGCTCTATATGGCAGGCTGTTTTCCCAACGCCCGGATCACGTCGGTTTCGAATTCCGCATCGCAGCGCGACTACATCATCGGCTGCGCCCGGGAGCGGGGCTTTTCCAACCTTTCGGTGGTGACCGTCGACATGAATGATTTCACGGCCGCCAATCGTTTCGATCGTGTCGTCTCGGTGGAAATGTTCGAGCACATGTCGAACTGGCAAAGCCTGTTTGAGCGCGTCCGCTCCTGGCTGCAGCCGGAAGGCAGGTTCTTCCTTCACGTCTTCAATCACCGTGACCGATCCTACCGCTTTGACCACAATAATCCGGCCGACTGGATCGCGCAGCATTTCTTTACCGGCGGCATCATGCCCGCTTTCGATCTGCCTCATCGTTTTGGGGAGATTTTCACCGTGGAACAGGATTGGCGATGGTCCGGTCTACATTACCGACGGACAGCTCTTGATTGGCTGGCGAATTTTGACCGGGAGATCGACCGTATCCGGCCGATCTTGAAGCGCGTTTATGGGAACGACGCGCGACTGTGGGAACGTCGCTGGCGACTCTTCTTCCTCGCAACAGCCGGACTGTTCGGGCATCAGGGTGGCGAGGTCTGGGGTGTAGGGCACTACCTTCTGGCGCCGACCTGAACCGTGAAGGGAACGGACGGCTCGCGAACGGGCCGGGTTCCAACCCGCTTCAACCAACCTCGAGAACTGAGTGTATTCGTTGCTTTTCCGCGTCGAGTTCACTCAGACGCACCATATGCGCCGTGATCTTCTCAAAGATCGAGGAGCGATCCTCTGTGGCAACACGTTCCAGGTGACGCAGGGCTGCGATGACCTCGATCAGGTCGATGCGCTCCTGTTGAAGTTTTTCAATATTCCACAGCATGTCTGCATGTCCCATTGGCATGCTTTTCAACGGCCTCTGCGGATAAAGGTTCAAATCATTAGAATTTAAGGTAAATTTTATCCTATCGGCTGCGGTACCGCATGCCACCGCCGATTTATCGGCAAATCGATCAATGGGGAGAGCGACACTGCTCCCGCGCCCCTGCCGCTGCCATAAAACTATTATCGGTCGGATGGTATGAGGCGTATCGCGCTGCACACCATTTGACGTGGTTGATTTCGGTCTGCGACAGGGCATAACCGTTGGCGGTGGCTTCTTCACCCTTACCCGCAGCAAAGGCGGATGCGGAATTAGCGCGGCCATTTGTGTCGTCTGCCTGTTCCTGCTGCTGATAGGCCGGTTGTATAAGGCTCAGAGCGTGGGCAGGCACGGTGGCGGCGGTAGATATCGCGACGCCAAGAGCGAGCGCGGAGATGGTCTTCGGCATCCTCAACATCGATAAATCCTCGTTATTCGTTCGAGATGCTAACGAAAACTTAGGAAATTCGTTCCGAAGAAGGGTTGACCGCACACGAATACGTGATTCTCAAGGCGAGCGCCTGTCGCGCTCGCGACGATAGAACCCGTGTTGTCAAGGGTGGCTGACAGAGGGCGCTGATGGCGACGGCGTGAGGGCGTCGTCTGGATAAATATGACGCGCCAGGTGAGCGTATGTCGTTTGCCGTCAATCGGACTTTTTTCCTTACCGCACTGCTCGTTGACAAGTCGAAAATCCGGTCGGATAGTCGGCCGGCAATCATGCAACCGGGAGTCTTCAATGTTTAACAGGGTTGTCATTCTCTCATCATTTGCGCTGCTGGCATCGGCGGCGTTTGTCTCCCCCGCGGCTGCACTCACCATGAAGGAGTGCAGCGTGAAATATCAGGCCGCGAAAGCCGACGGGTCCGCCAAGGATGTCAAGTGGAACGACTATCGCGCAAAGTTCTGTGGCAGTGACGCAGCCGCTGAAGATGCCGCCGATGACAAGCAGGTCGCGGCCACCACCGAAAAAGAACCCGCAAAAGCGACGATAAAGGCCACGAAGGGCGTCGCTTTTCCGAGTGCTGTCGATAAGAAATATTCAAGCGAGACGCCCGGAAAGGCTCGCCTGAAGACCTGCGTCGACTCCTATCACAAGAACAAGAATGACGGCACGCTCGGTGATCTGAAATGGATCCAGAAGGGCGGCGGCTACTGGAGCCTCTGCAATACCGCTCTCAAGAGCTGAGACGGGCAGGAGCGGCGGCCAATGGTCGTTGCTCCGGCATCGCTGCGTTTCCGAACGGCCTTGGCTGACGCATGTGCCGAATCGGCTGCGATTATTCGCGCATGAGGTTTTGCCGGCATAGCTTGAACATGAGGATATCTTGCTCATCCGTAATCAGGAGCTGATCGCGGATGAGCGGGTTTCTTGTGGGCCGGAAACCACGGCATGGGCAACCCCGTTTTCGGGCGGGTAAAATCTGCGAATGGCTTAGGATTCAGTCTCTTGATAGAAAGAGTTGATCCTGCGGCTCGATCCGCATCCAGCAATTTAAACGACAGCGGCTGTCCGATGCGGCTGGTCGGCAATGTGGGCGGATGACCAGACGATTTCGAAATTATCTCACCGTGCTGGCCATATCGCTGCTGATGTGGACGGTGATACTCGGCGTTGTCTATTGGCTGTTTCGATAATTGCGCCGCAGCTTGCGGGCCGCGGTGAGAATGCTGCGATACGGATGCTGTAACCAACTCTGACGATACTTCCGCCGCGTATCCGCAAAAATCTGACCTGTGACGGGTGGCCGCCTCATTTCGGCTTTGCCGCCGTGTCCCTATGGTTCGGTGCAATCAGGAAAGGGCCGTCATGAAAATAACAGTTGCCGCACCATGTGCCGCCGCCTTTGCTTTATCGATTGCTACCGGCGCTGTGGCGGAAGATCTGGTGATTCCGCTTCCGAAAGACACGGCGGTCGAGAAGGTGGAGACCACCTACCAATGTGCTGCCGACCGGGTGGAGGCTGTCTATTTTAATGCCGGCGATGTCAGCCTCGTACGGCTGGGGCTGAAGGATGGTGTCACCGTTGCCGCAAATGTCATTTCCGGGTCGGGCGCCAAATATCAGGGCGGCATTTATGTCTGGTGGTCGAAGGGTGACGAAGCCGATCTCTATGATCTGATGGCCGATCCGGACATGAAGAAGCCGGTTCACTGCGTGGACGTCAAGAAGTCCTGATCGCCGGAGATATTCCCCTTGAAGGAGCGGCGGCAGGGCGGTTTCTGAAAACCTTGCCATGCCGCCGGTCAGCGTGGGAGTGCGGCGCGTTCAGCCAAGAACGAGCGACGCAAGAAGCGCCAGCAGGATGAGAGAGCTGGCGACAACGCCAAGCTTCATCCGGCGAAGGCGGCGGGTACGCCCGCCGCTCCAGTCATAAGCCATTGGCAGCTCTACCTTTCTTTTTATTATTATGACTTATTGCCTAGCTCCCTAGGCTTGCCTGTGGCTGACCTCAATTGGCAGAATCCATCGGCGAAAAATCACGATTTCCCTGTTTGATCATGATGTTGCAGCAAGTGCTGCGATTGATTCCCGCCCTTTGTGAGTGCGGCGGCAGGAGGTGCTGATCCGACGGGCGCGCGTCATGAAAAAGGCCCGGAAACTGGTGTTTCCGGGCCTTTTCGGGAAGCATTACTGCCAGCGGTCTCAGCCGAGATAGGACTGGATATAGGGCAGAACCTCGAGCGTGCCGTGATACAGCATGTTGAGCGCCACATAGATGATGACGATGAGGCCGAGATAGGAAATCCAGCGATAACGGTGCAGCAGCTTGGCGACGAAGTTGGCGGCGAGACCCATCAGCGCGATCGAAACGATGAGGCCGATGATCAGCACCGTCACATGTTCCTGCGCGGCGCCGGCGACGGCAAGCACATTGTCCAGCGACATCGACACGTCGGCGATGACGATCTGGGTCGCGGCCTGGAAGAAGGTCTTGTGGCCCTTGGTCAGGTCGGCCTCTTCGTCCGTCACCTCGTCTTCGATGGAGCCTGCCGCCTCGCGCAGTTCCGTCCACATCTTCCAGCACACCCAGGCGAGCAGCAGGCCGCCGAACAGTTGCAGGCCGACGATGGCGAGGAGCTGCACGGTGACTGCGGCAAAACCAATGCGCAGAACCGTGGCGGCAATGATGCCGACCAGAATGGCCTTGCGGCGAAGATGGGCGGGAAGACCCGCGGCGGCAAGGCCGATGACGATGGCGTTGTCGCCCGCCAGAACGAGATCGATCGCAATGACCTGTAAGAATGCCGTGAAGCCGGCGGCTGTGAAGATTTCCATGGAATGGTCCTGAAACGGATAATAAGGACACGGGGGAAAGCGAAGGATCGATATAGAGCTCGGGCGGCGTGCCCTGCGTTTCGTTCCAATCGACCGTCTCCCCCGGCGATGGAATGTCCTTAAGCCATCATGCTGGTGCCGGTAAAGAAGTTGTGATGCAAATATCTCAATTAGTGATCGGCAATGCTTGGGGAGAGGGGTCGTCGGGCCTACCCCGGCACACCCTCTCCAGGGGTTTAAATGTCGCAAAACATATACCATATACGCGGCTCGGGGCACGCTTGGAGCGCGCGTCAGGACGCTTTCACAATTAAGTCTTGCGCATTCGCTTACAAAGCCTTAAACGGCGACACCAAACCGGTTCGCCGGGAAATCGACTTCACGTTCACAGGAAGCAATTCACATGGCAAAGAGCAAGTTTGAGCGCAATAAGCCGCACGTCAACATTGGTACGATCGGTCACGTCGACCACGGCAAGACGTCGTTGACTGCTGCGATCACGAAGTATTTCGGCGAGTTCAAGGCGTATGACCAAATCGACGCCGCTCCTGAAGAAAAGGCTCGTGGTATCACGATTT
>Ga0209282_1000149_pt1 | contig 41121 bp, 40 predicted proteins | sample Mtrugardesep15_FD_187529 | JGI IMG/M metagenome (GOLD analysis project Ga0209282, IMG submission 187529) | Root nodule microbial communities of legume samples collected from California, USA - M. trunc garden sep15 (SPAdes) (version 2) | ecosystem: Host-associated > Plants > Roots > Nodule...
ATCACGCCGTCCTTCATGGGGGGATGGCTTCGATATTGCCAGGCACCTTGCCCAGCATCTGCTTTGCTTCCTTACCGACTGCCTGGATGGTTTTCTTGCCGTTTGGGCCGCCTTCCTGGCGGATCGCTACCACCGAAGGTTCGTCGAGGACGATGCCGGAACCGCGAACGTAGATGAGGGTATTTGCCGTGCCAAGGTCAATGGCGAGATCGGAGGAGATGTACCTGCGTAAAAAACCGAACATGAGTATCCTGTAGCGCTATGCCCGCGCGCGGGCGCGTGATTAAAGTATCCTGTGCAGACACGGTGGCGCGGGCCTTCAGCGCCAGCAACGCATCAACCCGCCATTCTACCTTATAATTTACAGGCTATTTACCGAAAATCGGCGCAAATGTGCACGCTTGCAAGCGATATTTTGCGAGGCATTGGCAGGGTTTTAAGCGCCAGATAGCCGAATTTGCAAATCATTTGTCATTACAACAACCAATCCGCGCGGCCCGATCCGCGCTCCAAGCCATGTCCCTTACCTTATCCGACGTTAACCGCATTGCCAAACTGGCCCAACTGGAGATGGACGAGACGCAGTCCGCCGCCATGCTGGACAAGCTGAATGGCATCTTCGCGCTGGCCGAACAAATGCAGGCCGTGGACACCGAAGGCGTTGCGCCGCTGAGCCATCCGCTGGCCGCCCATATGCAGGTTGCCCTGCGCCTGCGCGAAGACGCGCCGACGGAACCGAACCGCCGCGACGACTACCAGAAAGTCGCGCCGAAAACCGAGGACGGCCTGTACCTGGTGCCGAAAGTGATCGAGTAAGCCGCCAAGCGCCCTTGATCTTTCGTCCACCGAACCGACTTAGAAGCTATGCATACCAAGACCATTAAAGAGCTGTCCGCGCTGCTGCAATCGAAGCAGGTCAGCGCCACCGAGCTGGCCACCCTCTTCCTCGACCGCATCGAGAAAAGCGACCTGAATGCCTTCCTGCACGTGGACCGTGCGCTGACGCTGGCGCAGGCCGCCGAAGCCGACCAGCGTATCGCCAACGGCAGCGCCAGCCCGCTGACCGGGGTGCCCATTGCGCACAAGGACATCTTCGTGACCAAGGGCTGGCGTTCCACCGCCGGCTCGAAAATGCTGGCCAACTACGTGAGCCCCTTCGACGCCACTGTGGTGCAAAAGCTGCAGGACGCCGGCATGGTCACGCTGGGCAAGCTGAATTGCGACGAATTCGCCATGGGTTCCTCCAACGAGAACTCGGCCTTCGGCCTGGTGAAAAACCCGTGGGACAAGGCGGCGATTCCGGGCGGCTCCTCCGGCGGTTCCGCCGCTGCCGTGGCGGCGCGCATTGCGCCTGCCGCCACCGGCACCGACACCGGCGGCTCGATCCGCCAGCCTGCATCGTTCTGCGGCATCACCGGCATCAAGCCGACCTATGGCCGCGCCTCGCGCTTCGGCATGATCGCCTTCGCCTCCTCGCTGGACCAGGCAGGCCCAATGGCGCAAACCGCCGAAGACTGCGCCCTGCTGCTGAACGCCATGACCGGCTTCGACGAGCGCGACGCCACCAGCCTCACGCCGGAACAGGGCAATGTGGCGGAAGACTACACGCGCGACCTGAACCAGCCGCTGACCGGCTTGCGCATCGGCGTGCCAAAGGAATACTTCGGCGAAGGCCTGGCGGCCGACGTGGAGAAAGCCGTGCGCGCCGCGCTGGAGCAGTTCGTGAAACTGGGCGCCACGCTGGTGGATATCTCGCTGCCGAATACCGCGCTGTCGATCCCGGCCTACTACATGATCGCGCCGGCGGAAGCCTCGTCCAACCTGTCGCGCTTTGACGGCGTGCGCTTCGGCCACCGCGCCAGCGAATACAAGGACCTGGGCGATATGTACCGCAAAACGCGCGCACAGGGCTTCGGCCCCGAAGTGCAGCGCCGCATCATGGTCGGCACCTATGTGCTGTGCCACGGCTACTACGACGCTTACTACCTGAAGGCGCAGAAGATCCGCCGCAAGATCGCGCAGGATTTCTCCAACGTGCTGGCCGGCGATGGCGCCGTGTGCGACGTGATCATGGGCCCTGTGGCGCCAACCGTGGCCTGGGACCTGGGCTCGAAGGCCGACGATCCGGTAGCGAACTACCTGGCCGACATCTTCACCCTGTCCACCAGCCTGGCGGGCCTGCCCGGCATGTCGATCCCTGTCGGTTTCGGCGAAGGCGAAAAGAACAGCAAGCGTCCAGTGGGCCTGCAAATCATCGGCAACTACTTCAATGAAGCGAAGCTGCTGAACATCGCCCACCAGTACCAGCAAGCCACCGACTGGCACCAGCGCGCGCCGCAGGGCATCTGAGAAGAACAAAGGAAAAACTATGGAATGGGAAGTCGTTATCGGTCTTGAGAACCACGTGCAGCTCACGACCGACTCCAAAATCTTCAGCGGTTCGCCGACCAAATTCGGCGCCGAACCGAACACGCAGGCCAGCCCTGTGGACCTGGCCCTGCCGGGCGTGCTGCCGGTGATGAACAAGCAGGCGGTGGACCGCGCCATCCGCTTTGGCCTGGCCGTGGGCGCCAAGATCGCGCCGCAGTCCATCTTCGCGCGCAAGAACTACTTCTACCCCGACCTGCCGAAGGGCTACCAGATCAGCCAGTTCGAAGACCCGGTGGTGCAAGGCGGTTCGCTGACCTTCGGCTACGAGAAGGACGGCAAGTTTGTGACCAAGACCGTGAACCTGACCCGCGCCCACCTCGAAGAGGACGCTGGCAAGTCGCTGCACGAGGACTACCACGGCATGTCGGGCATTGACCTGAACCGCGCCGGCACGCCGCTGCTGGAAATCGTGTCCGAACCGGAGATCCGCAGCGCGCAGGAAGCCGTGGCTTACGCCAAGGCGCTGCACGGCCTCGTGATGTGGCTCGGTATCTGCGACGGCAATATGCAGGAAGGCTCCTTCCGCTGCGACGTGAACGTGTCCGTTCGCCCGAAAGGCCAGGCGGAATTCGGCACCCGCTGCGAGATCAAGAACCTGAACAGCTTCCGCTTCATCGAGGAAGCCGTGAACGTGGAAGTGCGGCGCCAGATCGAACTGATCGAAGACGGCGGCAAGGTGCAGCAGGCCACCCGCCTCTACGATCCGGACAAGAAGGAAACCCGCTCCATGCGCAGCAAGGAAGACGCGCAGGACTACCGCTACTTCCCCGACCCGGACCTGCCGCCGCTGGCGATTTCGCAGGACTGGATCGAACGCGTGAAGGCCAGCATGCCGGAACTGCCGGCCGTGATGCGCGCGCGCTTCATCGAGGAATACAAGCTGCCGGAATATGACGCGCTGGTGCTCACCTCCTCCAAGGCCATGGCGCAGTACTTCGAAGCGGTGGTGGCGAAAGCCGGCCAGGAGAACGCCAAGGCCGCGGCCAACTGGCTGATGGGCGACGTGTCCTCCACCCTGAACCGCAACGACGTGGACATCGCCAACGCACCGGTGAAGCCGGCGCAGCTGGCGGGCATGCTGAAGCGCATTGCCGACGGCACCATCTCCAACAAGATCGCCAAGGAAGTGTTCGGCGCGATGTGGGAAGCCAATTCGGACGACGAGAACCTGGTCGACGTGATCATCGAGCAGAAGGGCCTGAAGCAGATCTCCGACACCGGCGCGCTGGAAGCCATCGTCAACGAGGTGATTGCCGCCAACGAGAAATCAGTGGAGCAGTACCGCGCGGGCAAGGAAGCCGCCATCAACGCCCTGATCGGCCAGGCGATGAAAGCTTCCAAAGGCAAGGCCAACCCGGCCCAGCTCACCGAGCTGTTGAAACAGAAGCTCGCAAGCTGAAACAACAAAGGACGCTACGGCGTCCTTTTTTAAGGAACCCATGCTGTCGCTCAAACCCGCCGAGCTCAAGACCAATGTCCTGAGTGGCCTGACCGTTTCCCTCGCACTGGTGCCGGAAGCCATCGCCTTCGCACTGGTCGCTCATGTAAGCCCCCTGACCGGGCTGTATGCCGCCTGCATCGTCTGCCTGATCACTTCCCTGATCGGCGGACGGCCCGGCATGATTTCGGGCGCCGCCGGCGCGCTGGCCGTGGTCATGGTCAGCCTGGTGGTGCAGCACGGCCCCGAATACCTGTTCGCCACCGTGGTGCTCATGGGATTGCTGCAATTGCTGTTTGCCGCGTTCCGCCTCGGCAAATTTATCCGCATGGTGCCGCATCCCGTGATGCTGGGCTTCGTCAACGGCCTGGCCATCGTGATCTTCATGGCGCAGTTCGGCCACTTCAAGCTGGCCGATGCCAGCGGCGCACTGCACTGGATGAGCGGCACGGCGCTTTACCTCATGCTGGGCCTGACCGCGCTGACGATGGCCATTATCTTCCTGCTGCCAAAGCTCACCACTGCCATTCCGTCCTCGCTGGCGGCGATCCTCACCGTTTCAGCGCTGGTGGCGGGCCTTGGCATCGACACCAAAACGGTGGGCGACATGGGCTCGATTGCAGGCGGCCTGCCTGCCTTCCACCTGCCGCAGGTGCCTTACACGCTGGAGACACTCTACATTATCTTCCCCTACGCCCTGATCCTGGCCGCCATTGGCCTGATCGAAACCCTGCTGACGCTGAACCTGATCGATGACATGACGGACACGCGCGGCCGGCCGAACCGGGAATCGATGGCCCAGGGCATTGCAAACGTGGTGAGCGGCTTCTTCGCATCGATGGGCGGCTGCGCCATGATCGGCCAGAGCATGATCAATATCGGCAATGGCGCGCGCCACCGCATTTCCGGCATTACTGCCGCGGTCTTCCTGCTGGCCTTCATCCTTGCCCTCTCGCGCTGGATCGAAATGATTCCGCTGGCGGCGCTGATCGGCCTGATGTTCGTGGTAGCGGCGAAAACCTTCGAATGGAGCAGCCTGCAGGCGCTGCGCAAGATTCCGCGCCAGGACGCCGTTGTGGTGGTAGGGGTGACGGTAATTACGGTGCTGACCGACCTGGCGATTGCCGTGTTTGCGGGCGTGGTGTTCGCCGCGCTGGTGTTCGCCTGGCAGCACGCCCGGCAGATTGCGGCCGACAGCAGCACCGACGAAAAGGGCTGGAAAATCTATACGCTGAAGGGAAGCCTGTTCTTCGCATCGACGGCAAACTTTGCCGCCCTGTTCACGCCGAAGGACGATCCGGACCATGTGGTGCTTGAATTCCGCGCCGCCCGCGTGGTGGATCACTCGGCGATCGAGGCCATCGATGCGCTGGCCACGCGCTACCAGGCCTTGGGGAAAACGCTGCACCTGCGCCATCTGAGCCCGGACTGCCTGGAACTGCTGGACCGCGCGAAAAGCATCATTGAAACCAACGAGTTCGAAGACCCGCACTACCACATCGCGGACAACAAACTCGGCTGAGAAATGACGCTTAGTTGGTGATGCTGAGCGTAATGCCCATATTCACCAGCAGCGTGAGGTCGGCGATGGTGAAATCGAGGCTCACGGCGCCCACTTCTTCGTCTGCCGTGGTGGTGAAGGCCACGCGCAGCTCGGCGGCCAGGCGCGGCACGTCGAAAGTCACGCCGCGCGACTCGCATTCGTGCAGCCAGGCGCGGATCTGCCGCAGCAGCGCCAGCGAATCCTGTTCCGCCGCCAGGCTCACATAAAAGCCGGAATCGATGCGCACCCGGCCGTCGGGCCGCACATCGCCCTTGGACCAGCTGTGCTCCGGCTCGCTGGGCAGGCCGTCCCGCACATCGGCGAGCATGGTTTCGTCTCCGTATACTTTCAGGGTTGCGATGTTCATTGATGCCCCATTATTAGTTGTCACAATGCGAGTTGTCGCAAAGCAATTCCAGTCTAGCATACAGCGCAAAAAAAGTTAGGCGACCCCGTATTGCTGGCGGTAGGCGGCCACGGCGTCCTTGTACTGCGCCAGGGCCGGGTCCGCCGACAGGTAGGTGAACAGATCGCTCAGGTTGCCGATCGAGATGACAGGAATGCCATAATTCTGGCTCACTTCCTGCACCGCCGACAGCGGGGACAGCTGGCCGTCCTTGCCGCCGCGCTCCATGCGGTCCAGCGCAATCAGCACGGCGCAGGGTTCAGCGCCCGCCTTGCGGATCATTTCCACCGATTCGCGTACCGAGGTGCCGGCCGAAATCACGTCGTCGATAATCACCACCTTGTCCTGCAGCTTCGCGCCGACCAGGGTGCCGCCTTCGCCATGGTCCTTGGCTTCCTTGCGGTTATAGGCGAAGGAGGTGTTGCGGCCCTTGCCGGCCAGCGCCATGGCAGTGGCGGAAGCCAGCGTGATGCCCTTGTAGGCGGGGCCGAACAGCATGTCGAACTGCACGCCCGAATCCAGCAGCGTCTGCGCATAGAATTGCGCCAGCTGGGCCAGCGTGGCGCCGTCGTGGAACAGGCCGGCGTTGAAGAAGTACGGCGACTGGCGGCCGGCCTTGGTCGTAAACTCGCCAAATTTCAACACTCCCGCGGAAACGGAAAACGCGATAAACTCTTGCCGCAAGTTGCTCATGATGCTCCATCCAAAGTTCAAAGTACCCGTATTCTAAGCCCTCCCTATGCCAAAAATCATTTCCGCCAATCTCAATGGCATCCGCTCCGCCGCCAAGAAGGGGTTCTTCAACTGGCTGGGCAAGCAGGACGCCGACTTTATCTGCGTGCAGGAACTCAAGGCCCAGGCCGGAGACATGACGGAGGAATTCCTCAATCCGCACGGCTACCATGGCCATTTCCACTACGCGGAGAAGAAGGGCTACTCGGGTACTGGCGTTTACAGCAAGATTGCACCGGATGCCGTGAAGATCGGCTTCGGCAGCCCCGAATTCGATGCCGAAGGCCGCTATGTGCGCGCCGATTTCGGCGACCTCACCATCATCTCGGTCTACTGCCCTTCCGGCTCCTCTTCGCCGGAACGCCAGGAAGCCAAGTTCCGCTTCATGGAGCTGTTCCTGCCGCACCTGCTGGAACTGAAGGCCGAAGGCCGCGAAGTGGTGATCTGCGGCGACTGGAATATCGCGCACAAGGAAATCGACCTGAAGAACTGGAAGGGCAACCTGAAGAACTCCGGCTTCCTGCCCGAAGAACGCGCCTGGCTGACCCGCGTGTTCGATGAAGTGGGTTTCGTGGACGTGCACCGCGGCCTGGCGCCGAACGAAGCGCACTACACCTGGTGGAGCAACCGCGGCCAGGCCTATGCCAAGGACGTGGGCTGGCGCATCGACTACCACGTGGCCACCCCGGGCATCGCCGGCTGCGCCAAAACGGTCCATGTGTACAAGGATGAACGTTTCAGCGACCACGCGCCGCTGATCATCGATTATCCGCGCTAACCAGTAGTATTTTATTAATCTTGCTTGTCGCGATTACATAATCGCGACAAAGTCGGGACATTTCTGTAGAGCAAATTTTTGGCAGTCTTCTTATGATGACGTACCGATCCTGCTTTCCCATCCGGAGTCATCATGCCCACCCTCGATACCGCCGCCCCCAACCTGCTGAGCGTTTCGCCGTCCAATAACGGCAGCAACGTTGCTGTCGGAGCGGTCATCGTCCTGCAGTTCACCGAAGCCGTCAAAGCCGGCACGGGCAGCTTCACGGTCACCGATGGCATCACGCAGTCCTTTATCGGGCGCGACGGCCAGCCGGGCACGCGCATTGTGGGCGCGAGCGACACCCGCACCTTCTCCGTGGACGACGGCCAGGTCAGCATCTCCGGCAACACCGTCACCATCACGCTGGACCAGCCGCTGAAAGGCGGCCTGAATTACGCGGTCACGGCCGCCAAGGGCAGCATCACGGACATGGCCGGCAATGCCTTCACGGGCCTGAGCGATACCAGCCAGTTCCACTTCGAGACCAGTGCACCGGTGCTGCTGAATGCCACCGTGACCTCGATCGACATCAGCGATGACACCGGCGCCAGCAGCAGCGACTTCATCACGGCGCACACCGTTCAGAGCATCAGCGGCAACTACAGCGGCACCCTGCATGCAGGCGAATATGTGGAAGTCTCCTTCAACAATGGCGCCAGCTGGCACACCGCCACGGCCGCCAGCGGCAGCTGGTCGCTGGTGGGCACGCTGCCGGTGGGCAGCAACACGCTGGTGGCGCGCGTCAGCAACGGCAGCACCAGCACCTCGGCGCTGGAACAGGAATACAAGGTGGACCAGTCCGCCCCGGCCGTGGCCTCGCTCACGCTGAGCGATACCTCGCTGGAAGCAGGCGACAGCGCCACCCTCACCCTGGTGCTGACGGAGAAATTGCATGCACCGCTGAGCGCAGCCGATTTCAGCCCCGTGGGCGGCACCCTGAGCGGCCTCACGGCCTCGGCGGACGGCCTGACCTGGACCGCCACTTTCACTAGCAGCAATCTGGCAGGCAGCGGCAGCATCAGCTTCAACGCTACCAGCTCGCTGACGGACACCGCAGGCAACGGCATGACGTGGGGCCCGGCCTCGGTCGAATTCAACTCCGCCGTCACGCTGAACACCACGCTGAGCAGCGACAGCGGCTACTCGGCCACCGACTTCATCACCCGCTATGCCAGCCAGACCGTGCGCGTGACCTACGGCGCGGCGCTGAGCGGCGGCGACAAGATCCAGATCGGCATCGACGGCGACTGGGCCGATGCGCTGTGGGACGGCACGCAATGGGCGCGCAGCGGCGTTACGCTGGGCAGCAGCGGCGTGGTGCAGACGCGCATTGTGGATGCCAGCGGCAGCACCGTGAAAGCCATCACCAGCAAGGCCTATGAAGTGGACACGGGCGCACCGTCGGCCAGCCTCTCCGGCGCGCGCCTCGACCTGCTCGACGACTGCGATACCGGCTACAGCAACACCGACAACCTGACGTCCGAAAGCCAGCCCACGCTGCACGTGGACATGAGCGGCGTGACCGGCCTGCAGGTGGGCGACGTGATCGAGATCTTCGACAACAGCAACGACAATATCGTGCTGGGCCACCATGTGCTGACCGCCGCCGACCTGGGCGCATCGGGCCAGTACCTGGCGGGCAGCCTGACCATCGACCTCACCGATAGCTCGATTTCGCAGGGCGATGCGCACTCGATCAAGGTCCGCATCGGCAACCTGGCGCAGAGTGGTCACGGCGCCGCCAGCGATGCGCTGGACATCCGTGTCGACCACACGGCGCCGGTAGTCGTGAGCACCACGCCGACCGCAGCCGGCACGGGCGCCAACCTGGCCGCCATCACGCTGCGCTTCGATGAAGACGTGTACCTCAATGTGGGCACCAGCTTCCGCCTGTCCAACGACGCGGGCACCGAGGTCCAGGAATTCAACGGCGAGGCAGCGCCCAGCCATTACATGTATGACAGTGCCACGCATGCGCTGGACATCCTGCTGCACGCAGGCCTGCAGCACAGCACCCACTACACGCTGACGGCAAGCAGCGGCCTGGGCGACTACGCAGGCAACAAGGTCTACGAGGTGAATGATGTGGTGCTGAGCTTCACCACCACCGCCACCGGCACCATCGTACTTGACCCGACGCTGGCGCTGCAGGCCGACACCGGCATCGCCGGCGACTTCGTCACCAGCAACGGCCAGCTGAACATCGGCAGCCTGGATAGCGGCGGCCGCTGGAAGTATTCGCTGGACGGCGGCGCCAGCTGGACCTGGGGCGACAGCAGCGACGCCCACCTGCACCTGGCGGCGAACAGCAGCTACGCCGCAGGCCAGATCAAGGTGCAGCAGTGGACCGCCGACAATAACTACAGCGCTATCGTTAGTAACGGCTCGGCCATCACCATCGACAGCAGCGCCCCCACGGCCACCATCGACTTCGCCGAGGTGGACAACTTCTTCGGCGTCGGCGCCGTCAGCCTCACCATCGGCGACATCCGCTTGGGCGGCGCCGTCAGCGGCGCGCTGGTGCAGTACACGCTGGATGGCGGCAGCAGCTGGAGCAATGCAGCGCCGGATGGCGCCCACACCGTGTGGACCGCGACCGGTATCGTGGCCTCGGGCGGCTACCTCGGCCTGCGCGTGGCCGACCTGGCGGGCAATGTGGCGGACAACGGCTTCGCCGCCGCGCCCGGCGCCTACACGGTGTTCATCGGCGACGGCTATGGCGGCAGCGAATTCGCCACCGGCCACGATACCATCCTGCTGGCGCGCGACGGCAACGACCTGTTCTCCAGCGCCGACGGCTGCTTCCGCTACATCGATGGCGGCGGCGACAGCGACACGCTGCGCCTGTCCGGCAACGGCCTCGATCTCGATGCCGCCGGCTGGCAGGGCAAGCTGCTGAACGTGGAAACCATCGCGCTGGGCAGCGGCAATTCGCTGACCGTGCACGATGCTGCGGCCCTGCAGTCCATTGCGGGCGGCAGCACGCTCAAGATCGACGGCGACAGCGGCAGCATCCTCGACATCGGCGAAGGCCTGTGGACGCTGAGCGGCACCTCGGCCGGCTATAGCACCCTGACCGCAGGCGGCATGAGCCTGCTGGTGAAGAGCGGCATCAGCCTGCTGGGCAACACCGTCTCCGCGGTCGCCACACCGGCCATGGTGTTCACCGACAGCAGCCCGGCAAGTGGCGGCTACGGCGCCGACCGCATCACGGCCGACAGCAGCTTCTCGGTATCCGGGCTGGAATCCGGCGGGCACTGGAAATATTCGCTGAACGGCGGCAGCAGCTGGCTGGACGGCAGTGGCAGCAGCCTGACACTCGCCGAGGGCACTTATGCAGCCGGCCAGGTCAAGATCCAGCAATGGAATGCGGCGGAAGCGCCGAGCGCCATCGCCAGCAACAGTGCGGCCTTCACCGTGGACACCACGGCGCCGGCCGGCTCCATCGATGAAGGCTTCGACATCGACAGCGATATCGCCATCTCCGTCAGCGGCCTCACGGCCGGCGCCTTCGTGGAATACAGCGCGGACGGCGGCAGCAGCTGGCAGCAGGCCACGCTGGAAGGCGACGGCAAATGGCATGCGCACAATGCGGGCGTGGCGTCCGGCGGCTACCTCGGCGTGCAGCTTAGCGACGTGGCCGGCAATGTCGGCAGCGAAACGGTCTATGTGGGCGACAACTATGCCGGCAGCCTCACCGCCGGCAGCGGCGCCATCGTATTCGGCAATGGCGGCGCCGACACCGTCAGCAGCGCGAATGCCGACCTGCTGTTCGATGGCGGCTCCGGCAACGATACCCTGCAGATCACAGGCGCCGGGCAGAGCCTGAACCTCGCAAGCCTGGCCAGCAGCCTCGACAGTGTCGAGGTGATCGACTTAGGCAACGGCAACAACACGCTGGTGGCCTATACCCCCGCGAGCGCCAATGCGATTGCCGGCGGCATCCTGACCATCGAAGGCAGCTCCGGCACGGTGGATATCGGCCATAACAACTGGCTGCTGGACTTGCTGCCGGTGGCGGGCTACCACGTGTATCTGGTGGGCGGAAATACGCTCCGGGTGGCAAATACGCTGAGCATCGTGGGCGATACCATGCTGCTTTGACGGCATGGCGTGGCAGCAACGCCACAGCAAGCGGAATTTTTTGTTTCCAAAAGGAAAACTGACGGTGCGTTTTTGTTATGATATGAAACCGCCATTGTGTTCCCCGGAGCTGTCATGCCTGCCGATTTCCCGCCAAAGTCCTCGCTCACCTTCACCACCCCGTCGGGGCCGATTACGACATCGGGCGATATCGCGCTTGCATTCAGCGGCGCCATCCACGCGGGCAGCGGCAAGATCACCATTACCGATGGCATCACGCAATCGTTTACGGGACGCGACGGCAGCCTCCAGACCCGCATCGTCGGCGCCTCCGACACCCGCGTTATCGACATCGGCAGCTCCGAAGTCACGATCAACGGCAACACGCTGACGATCAATCCGAGCGCCAACCTCAAGCTGGGCCTCGACTATCACGTGGTCATCGACTCCGGCGCCGTGCTGGACGTGGGCAACCAGCCCTTTGCCGGCCTGACGCACACCGGTATCCTCCATTTCGAACCGGTCGCGGCCAGCTCCGTGCCAACCCTGCTGATCACTTTCGGCGACGACACTGGCGCCAGCGACACCGATCTGGTGACCAGCAATGGCTGGCAGGACATCTATGTGGATATTGGCTCCGGCACGGTATCCGGCACCGACCGCGTTGAAATTTTCGTCAACGGCGACTGGCATACGGCCATCCCGGATGAATGGGAAGGCCAGACCTACTACTACCTTCCCGGCGATACCGCCGGCGCATTGGACGGCAGCGGCGAGATCATTGCGCGCCTGGTGTCCAGCACGAACGTGGTGCGGGCGGTACAAACCAGCCAATACGTCATCGATGAAAGTGCGCCGAACTGGTCGGCCGTTGGCGCCACCCTGAGCCTGAATTCGGCCACCGATACCGGCGCCGTTGGCGATGGCGCGACCCAGTTCCTGAATGTGACGGTCGAAGTCGACCTGCACAGCGTGGCCGGTCTGGAGGTGGGCGACTGCATCAGCATCCGCGAAGTCGACGAGGGCGAGGGCACCTGGATCGGGCCGGTCGTCGGCACTGAACATGTGATCACCGACGCTGACCTGCACGGCGACGGCCATCTCTCGTTCAACCTCAGCTTTGAGTATCACGGAGACGAGGAAGAGCAGGAGGAAGGACCGTGGTGGCATAGTAACCATCATTCACTGAAGGTGGTGGTCAGCGACCTGGCCGGCAACCGCGCCGAGGAAGGCTCCTACAGCAGCCAGACCCTGGAGCTGACCATTGACCGCGAGGCGGCAATCTTCGAGTACGGCGAAACCAGTGGCGACCTGACGCAGCTGTCGCTTCATTTTAATGAAGGCGTGAACCCTGCCGGCTTCAAACTGGTCAAAGTCAGCGACAACAGCGAAATCTTGCTGACACCGGACATGTTCACCTTCAGTGCGGGCTACTCCGTTGTCAACATCGCCTTGCCTGCAGCGCTGCAGGATGGCGCCGAATACCGGCTTGAGTCCGTTGGTGAGCTGTACGACCGCGCAGCGGGTAACATTACCGGCACCAATCCGCTGGATACTTTCTACGCATCGTATGGCGAGGACGCCGTGATGGAATCGTTCAGCATCAGCAACGATACCGGCAGGGCCGACAACATCACCAATGTGGCAGTGCAGACGGTGAGCGGGACCTACTCGGGCACGCTGTATGGTCCGCAGAAAATCCAGGTATCGGTGAACGGCGGCACTTGGCAGGATGCCACACTCAGCGGCAGCAACTGGTCGCTGGCCGGCGTCACGCTGCTTGCGGGCGACAATCAGGTGGACACACGCTTCAGCAGCGGCAGCAACAGTTTTGGTGAAATCTATAACCACGTAACAGTGGACACGACGGCACCGGGTCTGGGCAGCGCGCCAGATCTCCTGGTCAATTTCGACGACGGCGCCAGCAACAGCGACAATGTCACCAGCCTGACCGACATCATGGTTACCGCCTTGCTGTACACCGAAAGCGGTTACCGCATTGGCGACGTGATCGAGATCCTGGATGGCAGTACCGTGGTCGGGCAGCACACACTCACTGCTGCCGATTTCGATAGCTACGGCCCGGTCTACAATGTCGACATCGCGCTGGACACGCTGGCCCTGGGCAGCCATAGCCTGAGCGTGCGCGCGACCGATGGCGCAGGCAACGTGGTGACCGGGCCAGCACTGCCGATCACGATTGCCCCGCCCCCGGCGCCGGACACCACGCCGCCTACGGCCACGCTGGACATATACTCCGTCACTTTCAATAGCAGCACTGGCGTGCTGGGTGTCGACATTTCCGGCGACACGACAGATACCAAAGTTCAATACTCGTTCAACGCCGGCGCCAGCTGGTTTGATGCAACCGGCAGCAACAATGGCACGCATTGGGAATTTACCGACGCACCGGGCATTCAGCCCGGGGTCAGCCTGCGCCTGAGCGATAGCGCCGGCAACCTCGCAACCGGGGTGGCCGGTGTGCCGGATACCTCTTACGCGCATATCGAGTCCGACTGGAACCAGACCATGGGCGCCGATGGCTACCGCGTGCTGTACACCCAGGGCGGCGACGACTACATCATCTACGGCACACCGACCGGCTTCGATTATCTCGATGCGGGTAGCGGCAACGACATCTTGGCATTTACCGGCACCTTCGACTTCAATGCCAGCAGCCTGTCGGGCAAAGTACTCGGCGTTGAGACCATCGCCCTGAATGGCGACATCACCATGCAGATTTCCAACTATCTGACCGTGCTAAGCCTGGGTGGCACCTCGCTGCGCATCGATGGCACTGCAGCCGCGATGGTGGACCTCAGCGGCGGCGGCTGGAGCCAGGGGGCCAGCAGCGGCGGCTACACCAGCTACACCACGAACAACGTCACGCTGCAGATCGCCGATGTGGTGGGCGTGGACCTCGGCACCGCCTGATTACAAATTGCGCCGGCTTTCGAAGTAGCGCAGCTCGCCGCTCAGCGGATCGGGGAAGCTGATGGCGCGCGCCAGCAGCTTGAGGGGCGATGACACGTCGTCCTGCTTGCAAGGCAGTGCCACCGGATAGAAGGCGTCGTTCACGATCGGGATGCCCAGCGCGGCCAGGTGCACGCGCAGCTGGTGCTGGCGCCCCGTGTGCGGCCACAGGCGATACAGCATATGCTCGCCGCGCTGCTCCACCACATCGATCATCGTTTCCGAATTCGGCTCGCCCGGCTCCTCCTTCATCGTGAAGAATTTTTCGCCCTCCACCATGCGGCTGCGGTAGGTAAAGGGGAACTCGCGGCCCGGCAGCGGCCCGGCCAGCGCCTCGTATTCCTTCTGTACCAGGCGCTTCTGAAACAGGGACTGGTAGGCGCCGCGGCTATCCAGGTTACAGGAGAACACCACCAGCCCCGCCGTCTCCCTGTCCAGCCGGTGAATCGGGGCCAGGTCCTCGATGCCCAGCTTGCGGCGCAGGCGCACCAGCAAGGTCTCCTTCAGGAAACGGCCGCTGGGAATGGTGGGCAGGAAGTGCGGCTTGTCCACCACCAGGATATGTTCGTCCTGGTACAGCAGCTCCTCCTCGAAGGGAATCGGCGTTTCCTGTTCCAGCTCGCGGTAGTAGAAGATGCGCAGGCCGCGCTTGTAGGGGCTGTCCGGCCGCAGCGGCCTGCCTTCCGCATCCACCACGTCGCCGCGCGCCATGCGCTCGCGCCACTGTGCTTCCGTCACCGCCGGATAGTTGGCAGCCATGAAGCTGATCATGTCCCGCCACTCGCCCTCCGGCAGCCACAGATAGCTGGGCGTGACGCCGTCGCGCATCGGCAGCGGCGCCCTGCCGTGGAACTTGACGGTGGAGGACATTCAGGACTTGGGCAGCGGCGTGGTGCGGTAAGGCGGCAGCGCTGCCGCGGTGGTGCCGCGCGTGCGCGCATACACCGGCAGCACCAGCGGCATGGCCTTGTTCATTTCATTGATGCGCGAATCGCCGCTGGGGTGGGTGGAAATGAATTCGATAGGACGGCGCGTATTGGAAGCGCCCATCTTCTGCCACAGCGTGATGCCGGCGCGCGGGTCGAAACCGGCGCGCGCGGCCAGGTCCATGCCCACCAGGTCGGCCTCTGTTTCCTCGCCGCGCGAGAACTTGAGGATGGTCAGTTTGGCCGCCGTGCCCGCAGCGGCATCGGTCAGGCGCGGGTCGATGCCGAAATAGGCCGACACGCCCAGGCTGGCCAGCTTGCCGATGATGGACGTCACCTGCGACTCGCCGGCGCGCTTGACGGCATGCTCGCGCAGCGCATGCGCGATTTCGTGTCCCATCACCATCGCCACTTCATCGTCGGTGAGATTGAGCTTGCTCAGGATGCCCGTATAGAAGGCGATGCGTCCGCCCGGCATGCAGAAGGCGTTGACCTGGTCGGAGTTCAGCAGGTTGACCTGCCATTTCCAGTTTGGCGCTTCCGGATTCCAGCGCGCCACATGCGGAATGATGCGCTTCGCGATCGCGCGCAGGCGCTGCACCTGCGGATGATTATCGGGAAACAGCGCGTTCTGCTGGTTGGCCTGCTGCAGCAGCTGCGTGTACTGAAGGCTGGACTGCTGCTCGATCTGCTGCGCCGACGCGGCAAGGCGCAGCGGCGACAGCCTGGTGACGGGGATGCCGTCGGTGGGCTGGCGGGGTAATGGCTGCTGGGCCGGTGCAATCTGCATGCACGCGGCGAGGGTCAGGAAGGCGGCAGTACGTTTCAGGTTCTTCATTGCATTGTCTCGGGACGGCCATGGCATTTTGACAAAGATTGCCATGGCACGTCACACGATAGCACAGCTTATTGCGTGCCCTTCTTCCTCAGCCTGAATACGGCCAGGTCGCCGCGCAGGTTGGGCAGGAAGCTGACCATGCGGCCTTCCTCCAGGGCGATGCACTCCAGTACATCCAGACCCACTTCCTCGGCCAGGTCGCGGAAGTCCTTGATGGTGGCGCAGCGCACGTTCGGCGTGTCGTACCACTCATAGGGCAGCGATTCGGACACCGGCATGCGCCCCTTCAGCAGCGCCACGCGGTGCGGCCAGTAGGCGAAGTTGGGGAAGGACACAATGGCTTCGTGGCCCACGCGCACGATATCGCGCAGCAGGTCTTCCACGTGCTTCATCATCTGCAGCGAGGACAGGCAGAGCACCGTGTCGAAGGAATTGTCGCCAAAGATGCGAAGGCCCTTCTCCATGTCCTGCTGGATCACGCGCACGCCGCGCTGGGTACTTTCCAGCACCTTGTCGTCCGCCAATTCCAGGCCGTAGCCGCTGCACTGCTTGTCGCTCTGCAGGTATTCCATCATCACGCCGTCGCCGCAGCCCACGTCCAGCACGTGCGCGCCGGGCTTTACCCAGTGTGCAATGAAGGCGAGATCGGGGCGCGCCTGGCGCAGATCGTCGAAAGTCATGCTGCCTCCTTGCTGATGTCGTTCCACACTTGTCCGTAATACGCGCGCACCATATTCATGTAGCGCGAATCGTCGAGCAGGAAGGCATCGTGGCCGTGCGGCGCATCGATTTCGGCATAGGTGACTTCGCGGCGGTTGCACAGCAGCGCTTCCACGATTTCGCGGCTGCGCTCCGGCGAAAAGCGCCAGTCGGTGGTGAAGGAAGCGAGGAAAAATTTCGCTTTGGTGCCGGCCAGCGTCTTCGCGAGGTCGCCGTCATGCACCCGCGCGGGATCGAAGTAGTCCAGCGCCTTGGTGATGAGCAGATAGGTGTTGGCGTCGAAGTATTCCGAGAACTTGTCGCCCTGGTAGCGCAGGTAGGACTCGATTTCGAAGTCGATGCCGAAGCCGAACTTGTAGCTGCCGCTTTCCGCCATATCGCGCAGCTTGCGGCCGAACTTCTCGGCCATGTCGTCGTCCGACAGGTAGGTGATGTGGCCGATCATGCGCGCCACTTTCAGGCCGTTCTTCGGCACCACGCCGTGTTCGTAGAAATCGCCGCCGCGGTAGTCCGGGTCGCTCAGGATCGCCTGGCGCGCCACGTCGTTGAAGGCGATGTTCTGGGCCGACAGCTTGGGGGTGGACGCGATCACCACGCAATGGCGCAGGCGGTCCGGATACATGATGCTCCAGGCCAGCGCCTGCATGCCGCCCAGCGAACCGCCCATCACGGCAGCGAACTGTTTGATGCCGAGGCGGTCCGCCAGCAGCGCCTGGGCGTTCACCCAGTCTTCCACCGTCACCACGGGGAAGGCGGCGCCATAGGGCTTGCCGGTGGCCGGATTGGCGTGCATAGGGCCGGTGGAACCGAAGCAGGAGCCCAGGTTGTTGATGCCGATGACGAAAAACTTGTCGGTATCGAGCGGCTTGCCGGGACCGACCATATTGTCCCACCAGCCCACGTTCTTGGGGTCGTCGGCATAGTAGCCGGCCACGTGGTGAGAGGCGTTCAGCGCATGGCATACCAGCACGGCGTTGGACTGGTCGGCGTTCAGGGTGCCGTAGGTTTCATACATCAGCGTATAGCCGCGCAGTGTTGCGCCGCTTTGCAACTGCAGGGGTTCCGCAAATTCCATGGTCTGCGGAGCGACAATTCCTATCGAGGACATGAGGGTTAAAAGTGAACTAAGGTACTGCTGTGGCCCCACGGGCCGTTTAGGATGCGGAACCGCGAGGGTGGGTTCCGCAGGCTTTCTTACATCGCTTGCAAGGCCAGCACGGCGTCGGCGATTACATTCGGTTCCATCGAACGCATGATCTTGCGGGTCTGCGGCACGATCAGCGACATATCGCTGTTCAGGATCTCCTGCTTCACCGACAGCAGCTGGGCCGGGTGCATGGAAAACTCTTTCAGCCCCATGCCGAGCAGCAGGCGGGTGAGCTTCACATCGCCCGCCATCTCGCCGCACACGGCAACGTCGATGCCCGCCTTGTGGCCGGCGGCGATCGTCATGGAGATCAGCTGCAGCACGGCGGGATGCAGTGGATTGTAAAGGTGCGCCACCTCGTAATCAACCCGGTCGATGGCCAGCGTGTACTGGATCAGGTCATTGGTGCCGATGGAGAGGAAGTTCAGGCGCTTGACGAACATGGGCAGCGCCAGAGCCGCTGCCGGAATTTCGATCATCGCGCCCACTTCCACCGCGGGATCATACTTGAGGTTCGCTTCACGCAGCTGGGCCTTGGCCTGCTCGATCATGGCCAGCGACTGGTCGATCTCGAAGGCATGCGCCAGCATCGGAATCAGGATGCGCAGCTTGCCGAAGGCCGAGGCGCGCAGGATGGCGCGCAGCTGGGTCAGGAACAGCTGGGGCTCGGACAGGCAGTAGCGGATGGCGCGCAGGCCCAATGCCGGGTTGAGCGCGGTATGTTCGGTCGGGTCAAGCGGCTTGTCGGCGCCGATGTCCAGCGTGCGGATGGTGACGGGGCGGCCCTTCATCGCCATCACGGCCTTGCGGTACTGCTCGAACTGCTCGTCTTCGGACGGCATATTGTGGGCACGGCCCATGAACAGGAATTCGGAGCGGAACAGGCCAACGCCATTGGCGCCCGCTTCCAGCGCCGGACCGCAATCGTCCGGCAGCTCGATATTGGCCAGCAGCGTAATCGCGGTCCCGTCCTTCGTGACGGCCGGGGTTTTCTTCAGCTTGTTCAGCTTCTTGCGCGCCTTGACGCCGGCCTGCTGGCGCTCGCGGTACTGCTCCAGCACCAGCGCGCTCGGGCTGACGATGACCACGCCTGCCTCGCCGTCGATGATGACCCAGTCGTCCTGCTCGATCAGTCGCGAGGCCTGCGACACGCCCACGGTGGCCGGAATATCCAGGCTGCGCGCCACGATGGCCGTGTGCGAGTTCTGGCCGCCCACGTCGGTGACGAAGCCGATGAAGGAGCCGTCGCGGAACTTCAGCATGTCGGCCGGCGAGATATCGTGGGCCACCACGATCATCTTGGCCGCGAATTCGTCATCCTCTTCCGGGCGCGCGGTCTGCAGCGGCTCGCTGCCCATCAGCTTCTTCAGCACGCGCTCGGCCACCTGCTGGATATCGGCCTTGCGCTCGCGCAGGTAAGGGTCTTCGATCTCGTCGAACTGGGCGGACAGCTCCTCGATCTGCGTCACCAGCGCCCACTCCGCGTTGTAGTGGCGGCTGCGGATGATATCGAGCGGCGCCTCCGAAATCATGGGGTCGGACAGGATCAGCACATGCACATCGATGAAGGCGCCCAGCTCCGTTGGCGCGTCCTTCGGCAATTCATTCCACAGCGTTTGCAGCTCCACGTGCACGGCGGCCAGCGCCTGCTGCAGCCTGGTCACTTCCGCTTCAAGGTGTTCTTCCTGGATCAGGTAATGCTTCACATCCAGCGCCGCTGGCGCCAGCAGGTGGGCGCGGCCAATCGCTATGCCGCGCGAGACTGGAATTCCGTGCAGTGTGAACGATGCCATGGGGGGACCTGGTAAAAAGGAAGAACGGTCAAACGGCATTACTCGCCTTCGCCGAACTTGTCGTTGACCAGTGCAGCCAGCGCGTTGATGCAATCCTGTTCATCCGGGCCATCCGCCTCCAGCGTGACCTTGGCGCCCTTGCCGGCGGCCAGCATCATCACGCCCATGATGGACTTGGCGTTGATGCGCCGCGCATTGCGGGTGAGCCAGACATCGCTTTTGTATTTGGCGGCAAGCTGGGTGAATTTCGCGGAGGCTCGCGCATGCAGACCGAGTTTATTAATGATTTCGAGTTCTTGTTGAATCATGTTCTGTTCTGTCGTTTCTCAATCAGGATGCCCAGCAATCGCCGCCGCTTCACGGCGGCACCTCAGGTCGTGCCGACCCTTATTCTGTTATCGACGCGCACCGCGCCGCTTTGCGCGCCCGCCAGCGCCATCTCCACCACCACGTCCAGCGTATCGGTGCGGTAGGTGATCGCGCGCAGCAGCATCGGCAGACTGATGCCCGCAATGACTTCCACGCGCCCGGCATCGGCCAGCTTGTTGCAGCAGTTGGCGGGCGTGCCGCCCTTCACGTCGGTGATGACCAGCACGCCGGAACCGTCGTCCAGGCGCTTGATGGCGGCCGCCGCCAGCGACTGCACCTCGTTCAGGTCCTGGTCCGCCACCACATCGATCGCTTCCAGGTGTTCGGTGGGACCGCGGAACACGTGGGCCACGGCGGCCAGGAACGCTTGTCCGAGCGGCGCGTGAGTCATTAACAATATGCCTACCATAAGCTTCCTTAGTGGCCCGCCTGCACTGCCGCTTCCACCGCATCGATGAACATCGCTGCAACCTGGAAGCCGGTCTGCTGGGTGATCTCCTGGAAGCAGGTCGGGCTGGTGACGTTTACCTCGGTGAGGTAATCGCCGATTACGTCCAATCCTACCAGCAATAGGCCGCGGGAGGCCAGTTCCGGGCCGATGGCCTCGGCGATCTCGCGGTCGCGCGCCGTCAGCGGCTGGGCCACACCGGTGCCGCCGGCCGCCAGGTTGCCACGCACCTCGCCCGCCTGCGGAATACGCGCCAGCGAGAATGGCACCGGCTTGCCGCCGATAACCAGCACGCGCTTGTCGCCCTTCACGATGTCTGGAATATAGCGCTGGGCCATGATGGTGGTCGCGCCGTTATTGGTCAGCGTTTCGATGATGGCGCCCAGGTTCAGGCCATCGGCCTTCACGCGGAAAATGCCGGTGCCGCCCATGCCGTCCAGCGGCTTGAAGATCACATCGCCATGCTCGGCGTGGAAGGCGCGCAGGCGCGACTCATCCGACGTCACCAGCGTAGGCGAAGTGAATTGCGGGAACTGGGCGATGGACAGCTTTTCGTTATGGTCGCGGATGGCGGACGCCTTGTTGAACACGCGCGCGCCCTGGCGCTCGGCCTGCTCCAGCAGCTGGGTGCCGTAGACATACTCCATATTGAACGGCGGGTCCTTGCGCTCGATGATGGCATCGAATTCCGACAGCCGCACATCGGCGGCCTCGTCGGCCTTGTACCAGTCGGTGCTGTCGCCGGTCAGGTGGATGCGCGCCACGTAGGCGCTCACGATGCCGTCGCGCAGGGCCATATGGCGCTGCTGGAAGGCATACACCTCATGCCCCCGTTTCGCCGCCTCGCTCATCATGGCGAAAGTGGAATCCTTGTAGATCTTAAAACTGCTCAGCGGATCAGCGAGAAAGGCGATTTTCATTGGCACATCCATTCGAAGTAATAGCTGATTCTAGCCGAGATCAGCCGCCCCCGTGACACCATGGGGTCAGGCACCGCTTGTCATACTGCCACAGGGCGCCTGACCCCAAGGTGTCAGTAGACTTCGGGGTTCGGGTCGGTGCGTTCCATTTCGAGGGAGGCGGCGAGCAGCGCGAGGCGGGCGACCACGCCGTAGACGTAGAAGCGGTTCGGCGCGGCCGTGCCGGGCTTGGCTTTCAGGTCGGGCACGGCGTGCTGCTGGGCAAAGGCCAGCGGCACGTACTGCGAGCCCGGCGCGTTCAGGTTCTGGTCCACGCCGCGCTCGGCATGGATGCGGTAGAAGCCGCCCACCACGTAGCGGTCGATCATGTAGACCACCGGCTCGGCCACCGCGTCCTGGATGTGCTCGAAGGTCGGCACGCCTTCCTGGATGTTCAGGTCGGACACTACCTTGCCGTCCTTGATCACTGACATTTTCTTGCGCTGCGCCTCGCTCAGGTCCTTCAGCTCGCTTGCGTCGCGGATGCTGATGATGCCCTTGCCGTAGGTGCCCGCATCAGGCTTGATGATGACGAAGGGTTTCTGGTCCTTCATCCCGTATTCCTTGTATTTCTTGCGGATCTTGGCCAGCACCGCGTCCACATTGGAGGCCAGGCATTCCTGCCCTTCCCCGCACAGCAGGTCCACCTCGCCGCACTTGGCGTGGAAGGGGTTCATCATCCACGGGTCCACGCCGATCAGCTTGCCGAACTTCTTGGCCACTTCGTCGTAGGCGCTGAAGTGGTTGCTCTTGCGGCGCAACGCCCAGCCCGCATGCAGCGGCGGCAGCAGGCTCTGCTCGTGGATATTCTCCAGGATCGAGGGAATTCCGGCCGACAGGTCATTGTTCAGCAGGATGGTGCAGGGATCGAAATCCTTCAGCCCCACGCGGCGCCCGTTCGGCGAACGCTCCAGCGGCTCCAGGACCAGCATATTGCCATCTGGCAATGCCACCGGCGTCGGCTGGGTGATGTCCGGGTTCAGCGTGCCCAGGCGCACATGCAGGCCGGTCTGGCGGAAGATCTGCATCAGCCGCGCGACGTTTTCGAGATAAGTCGGGTGGCGGTCGTGAACTTCGGGGATCAGTAGCAAATTGCGCGCATCCGGGCAGTATTTGTCGATAGCTGCCATGGCCGCCTGTACCGACAGCGGCAGCATCTCGGTGGCCAGCTGGTTGAAGCCGCCCGGGAAAAGATTGGTGTCCACCGGGGCCAGCTTGTAGCCCGCGTTGCGCAGGTCGACCGAGGCGTAGAACGGCGGGGTGTGCTCCTGCCACTCCAGGCGGAACCAGCGCTCGATGGCGGGGGTCGCGGCCAGGATTTTCTCTTCGAGGTCGAGCAGCGGTCCGGTCAGGGCCGTGACGAGGTGGGGAACCATGCTTTCATCCTTCTAATTATGCGGCTAAGCCTTGCGAAATCACCAAATCGGGGCAAAAGTGGCAATTTAAAGGTCTGAAAAGCAAAAAAGGCGCCCCAATGGGGCGCCTTTGACGTTCCAGACTGCGGAATCAGGAGTGGTATGCCGATTCGCCGTGGCTGGTGATGTCCAGGCCTTCGCGTTCCTCTTCTTCCGGTACGCGCAGGCCGATGACGATGTCTACCAGCTTGTAAGCGATGATGGCCACGATACCCGACCACAGGATGGTGATGCCCACGGCAGTTGCCTGCGTAAGGACCTGGCCGCCGATCGAATACTCAGCCGAACCTTTATTGGCCACATAGTCCCAGATGCCCTGGCCGCCCAGCGACGGCGATGCAAACACGCCGGTCAGGATGGCGCCAAGAATGCCGCCCACGCCGTGCACGCCGAATACGTCCAGCGAGTCGTCGGCGCCGATCATGCGCTTCAGGCCATTCACGCCCCACAGGCAGATAATACCAGCCAGCAGACCGATGACCAAGCCGCCCATCGGGCCCACGAAGCCGGCCGCCGGGGTGATGGCCACCAGGCCGGCCACCGCGCCGGATGCGCCGCCCAGCATGGAAGGCTTGCCCTTGGCGATCCACTCGCCGAACACCCACGATACGGTGGCTGCGGCAGTTGCCAGCAGGGTATTGATGAAGGCCAGTGCCGCCACGTCGCCCGCTTCCAGCGCGGAGCCGGCGTTGAAGCCGAACCAGCCCACCCACAGCAGCGAGGCGCCGATCATGGTCATGGTCAGCGAGTGCGGCGCCATGGATTCGCGGCCATAGCCCACGCGCTTGCCGATCATGATGGCGCCGATGATGCCTGCCACGGCGGCGTTGATGTGCACCACGGTGCCGCCGGCGAAGTCCAGCGCGCCCTTCTGCCAGATGAAACCCGCCTTCGCTGCTTCGGTGGCCGAGGTTTCGGCGCTGGTGATCAGGTCCGGACCGGTCCAGAACCAGACCATGTGAGCGATCGGCAGGTAGGCAAAGGTGAACCACACCACCATAAAGGCCAGCACCGCGCTGAATTTGGCGCGTTCGGCGAAGGCACCCACGATCAGCGCGCAGGTGATGGCGGCGAAGGTGCCCTGGAAGGCGACGAAGATGAATTCAGGAATCACCACGCCCTTGCTGAAGGTGGCAGCGTAGGCAAACGCGCCCGCGGCCGGATCGTAAATGCCGTTCAGCATGGCACGGCCGAAGCCGCCGAAGAAGGCGTTACCTTCGGTGAAGGCGATCGAATAGCCGTAGAGCGACCACAGCACGACGATGACCGCAAAGATCATGAAGACCTGCAGCAGCACGGACAGCATGTTTTTGGAGCGCACCAGGCCGCCGTAGAACAGGGCCAGGCCGGGAATCGTCATCAGGATCACCAGCAGCGTGGCCACGAACATCCAGGCGGTATCGCCCTTCTGCGGCGTTGGCGCGGCGGCCGGTGCGGTTGGTGCGGCTGCCGGCGCAGCGGCGGCGGGCACCGCAGCCACAGGCGCCGCCTCAGGCGTTGCAGCGGCCGGCGCCGGCGCAGCTTCCGCGCTGGCGGCGGGCGCCGCCGGTTTTGCATCCTGTGCCCAGCCTGGAACGCTTGCACTTACGGCCAGCAGCACGGCCATCCCCGCAAGCAGCTTTGTTATCGTTTTCTTCATTCAGTTTCCCCTTAGAGTGCGTCGTTGCCGGTCTCGCCGGTACGGATACGGATGACCTGTTCCAGGTTGTAGACGAAAATCTTGCCGTCGCCGATCTTGCCGGTACGGGCCGCGCCTTCGATCGCTTCAATCGCCTGCTCGACGATGGCGTCGTCCACGGCGGCTTCGATCTTGGTCTTAGGCAGGAAATCAACCACATACTCGGCCCCGCGGTACAGCTCGGTATGGCCTTTCTGGCGGCCGAAGCCCTTTACCTCGGTTACGGTGATGCCTTGCACGTTAATCGCCGACAGGGCCTCGCGGACCTCGTCGAGCTTGAACGGCTTGATGATGGCGGTGATGAGTTTCATGCTGGCCTCGCGTCAGAAGGTTTTGGTAAGCGTGAGCACGGCGCCCGATTTGCCCAGGTCCTTGCCATTGGGCGCCATATAGCTTTCGGTATTGGTATCCACATAGGCCAGCGACAGGCTGGCGAAGCCGAGATCCTTGGTCACGCCGACTTTCCAGTCGGTATAGCTGGCAGCCGGCGAGTTATGCACCTTCTGGCGGCCCACGTGCAGGTTCAGCACAAAGCCGCCGCCCAGCTCCGGATTGGCCGACAGGTCCCAGTATTTGCTGTTCTTGCTGTCGGCAAAGCCGAACAGATTGGTCAGCGCATGCGAATATTTCAGGCTGGTGAAACCGTAGCCCACCTGGCCATACAGCTCGAAGGTGTTGGCGCTCGGATTCAGCTTGTTCGACGGGTAGAAGTAGGCCAGGCCGCCGACGTCATAGGTCCAGCCCGGTGCGATCTCGCCGCGCTTGCCGCCATAAATGTCCCATTCCAGCGGGGCATCGCCGCCGCCGTCCTTCACCCACTTGATGGTGGACAGCCAGGTCCCCACATAGACGCCATCGGCGCCGGCCCAGTCGGCGCCGGCCTGCAGCGCTGGCTTCAGGCGGGTCTGGGAAATGCCGCGGTAGCGGTAGTCGCTGGTCAGCGAGGCATTGAAGGAGATCTCGGAGGCAGGTTTTTCGGCTTCCTGTGCTTGAGCAAGTCCTCCTGCCAGGGTGGTCACAGCAAAAATAACTGCTGCGGCGAGAGGCAGGCGCTTGGTTTTCTGTTTCATGGCGATTTCCTTTGGTTTTGGAGTGAACTTTTATGGCGGATGCAGTTTAAAATTCAGCTTATCGTCCGGCTACCTACCTCTTTAGCAGAATGTGTGCCAGCAAATGTTGCTGCGCTGATAGCTGCCAAAGGGATAAGGCGACCGGTTTCGCACCAAATAATCGCTGTTTGCGCACCAATCCGGTGCAAAAGCCGCAAAAACTCTCAGGAGCACCACGATGGACATGAATGCCTTTCTCACCGACCTGCAATCGAAGATCCAGCACGCGATCGACAACTCGCCGGCCAAGGATATTGAAAAAAATGTGAAGGCAATGATGACGCAGGGCTTCGCCAAGCTGGACCTGGTGACCCGTGAAGAATTCGACATCCAGGCGCAGGTGCTGACCAAGACCCGCGCCCGTCTGGAACTGCTGGAAACGCGCCTCGCTGAACTTGAGGCGAAACTGGCCGCGAACGCGGCCGACAAGTAAGGCTCAGCCCGCCCGGCGCTGCAGCCAGTGGTCGAGCGACAGCCGGCCCGGCCCGAAGACGGCCAGCACCAGCAGCAGGATGCCCCAGTATTTGTGGTCGTTGACCGCCGCCGGGCAAGCGAAGGCGAACAGCTGGGGATAGGACAGCACCGCCATCAGGTTTACCATGAAGAGGCCCAGCGCCGCCGGCCGGGACAGCAAGCCCAGCGCCAGCAGCAGCGGCAACAAGGTTTCGCCGCCCGCCCCCATCACGGCCGCCAGGTCGGGCGGCAGCAGGGGCACATGGTATTCCACCCGGAACAGCACCCGGGTTGCCTCCCAGTCGCTCAGCTTCACCATGCCCGCCTTGAAGAACTGCCAGCCGATATAGCAGCGCAGCGCCAGTCCGAGCGCCGCGCCGCCCCACTCTGCCACCAGCGCATCGAAGGCGCCAATGCGGCGGTGTATGGCCAATAATTTTTGCATCATGAACTCCTAAACAAGGTGGTAGGCCGCGTCGAGCAGGCCATGCTGCAGCCATTGCTGCAGGCAGGCGCCGAAGTCGGCATGGGGATTGCAGGCCAGCGCGGTTTCCAGCGCGCCGCCCAGCGTGGCGCCGTCCTGCAGCGCCGACAGGGCCGCAAACGAGGCCGCTTCCAGCGACAGGGGCCAGGCCGCGCCAGCCTTGCGGATAATGGCGGCAAAGCTGGCGGCAGCGGGGTTGTCCGGCAGCGGCAGCTCCGCTTCCGGCCGGTGGGCGTGCCAGATGGGGACTACCTGCCAGTTGGAACGGAACAGCTCAACGCCGGGCGCCAGCCGCAGCTGGGCGCTGTCCAGCACCTCCGGCACCAGGCCCTGCAGCTGCGCGGCATCCAGCCGCTGGCCCGCGCTGCCAACGCTGCGGCAGAGGGCGCGCTCCAGCCGTGCCATATCGGCGAAATAGGGGTAATGGGCAGTGGCGGCATGGCTTTCCAAAAATTCCGGGAAATGCCCGCCGAAATCATCCAGGTTGCCTGACTGCGAGGGCCACGCGCGGCCATAGGCACGCGCCAGCGCCGTGAAATATTCTTCGCCGACCAGCTGCAGCATCACAGGATAGGAGGCCGCCAGCACCTTGGTCCAGCTGGCGGTGAGGTTGCCGCGGTACAGCGCCAGACGCTGGCAGACTGCCTCCTGTTCACCCGCGAACAAGGGCGCCGCCACCCCGGCCAGTTCGCGCTCGAACAGCGCGGCCGACATGCGGCCCTGGGCTGATGCCAGCGGCGGTGCCGTCTGCTCGGCCAGCACCCGGTCGCCGATGCGCCGCGCGCGTTCCGCTTCGTCCAGCAGCACATCCAGCGGCGGAATGGCGGTATCCCACTCGATCAGCGTAGGCACTGCGCCGAAGCTGCGCACCGCCGAGGCATACAGGCCCCAGACCTTGTCATCGACCGGAGCGCCATGATGGTCGATCACCGCATCGGCCGTCACCATGTGACCCGCCAGATGGATCTCGCCGATGCTGGCGCCGGCCAGCGCATGCAGCGCCGTGTGCGCGTTCTCGCCATGGTTGCACTGGTTGACATAGAGGTTGTTTACATCGAGCAGAATGGCGCAGCCGGTGCGGCGCGCCAGTTCGGCCAGAAATTCGGCTTCGCTCATGGCATCGCTGCGAAAGCGCAGGTAGGTGGACACGTTCTCGATCAGGATCGAGCGGCCCAGCACCCCCTGCACCTGGTCCACGCGGTGGCAGAACAGGTCCAGCGCTTCGCGCGTCAGCGGCATGGGCAGCAGGTCGTTCAGGTGTCGTCCTTCTACCGCGCCCCAGCACAGGTGCTCCGACACGAGGAAGGGCTGGTAGCGCTCCACCAGTTCGCGCACGCGCTGCAGGTGGCGGCCGGAAAAGCCATGTGCGGAACCCAGGCCCAGGCCAACGCCATGCAGGCTTACGGGATAGTCGCTGCGCAGCTGCTCCAGCACCTGCGCATCCCGGCCCTGCTGGTTGAACAGGTTCTCGGTATGCACCTCGATCCAGTCCACTGCGGGCCGCCGGTCGAGAAAGGCCTGGAAGTGCGGAGCGCGCAGGCCGACGCCGACCGCGATGGCGCGGCGTTCCATTACCGTGGCCGGAACGCTCCGCATGATGCTTACTTCGGCGCGGCCATCTTGCCGCCCATCTTTTCGCACGTGCCCTTGGCAACGTACTTCCATTCGGACGGGTCGTTGTCCTTCTTCGACTGGCCCGCGCAGGAGTGCGCACCGGTGGTGCTGGCGCAGTCGTTCTGGCCGGCCTTGGCAACGCCGAAGCATTTTTCCTTTGCCTTGTCATCGGCAGCGTGGGCGCTGGACATACCGAGGGTGCAGGCGGCTACCAGGGCCGATGCCAGCAGTGCGTGACGTTTTTCCATTGTGATTCTCCTTTAGTTCATCTTTAGTGTGGGCGCCGGAAGTTCGAACCGGCTGAGGCATAGTCGTTGCGGGGTCCACTTTCCTTACACACGCCGCATGCCGAACCAGTTCAGGTCCAGGCATTCGCGCAGCCGGATGCGGGCGCGGTACAGGATGACCCAGGCATTGGACGCCGTGCAGCCGAGCGCCGCGCAGATTTCTTCGGTCTCCATCTCCAGCCACTCCCGCATCAGGAACACGCGCGCGGTCTGCTCCGGCAGGCGCTCCAGGCAAAGCTCCAGCACGCGGAAGAAATCCTTCTGCTCCAGCGCTGCATCCGGATCACCCCAGTTGCGGGGCGCGTCGTGGGTGTGGCCGTCGGACCGGAACAGGGCATCGATCACATCGTCCTCGGCCTGCTCGCCCTCGCCGTCGAAACGGCGCTCGCGCGTGGCCTTGCGCAGCACGTCCACGATCTTGTGTTTCAGGATGCCCGTCACATAGGTGCGCAGCGAAGACTGGCCGGCGAAGCGCTCCGGCTTCTCCAGCACGGCCAGCAGCGCGTCCTGCACGGCGTCTTCCGCCAGGCCGTCGTCGCGCAGCTGCAGCAGCGCAAAGCGCAGCAGCATGGGACGCATGGATTCCAGCTGGCGGTGCAGGCTGGCAGGGGGCAGCGTAGTCAGGGGCAGGTCCAGCGCAGTCAAATTCGGGCTCCGTCAGGGTAGGCACGCTTTGGTCGCGGCCTGCCGCTTCGGCCTTACAAATTTTTTTTATCCGCGCGGCGTTATGTTCGCGCCGCCGGTCCGACTATGAAGCAATCGGCCCTTCGGCCGACTGCGCCGGCTGCGGCCTGCGCTTTTCCAGTTTGAGGAGATCTGTATGAAGCAAGTCATCAAATCCGGCGCCATGATCGCCGCTGCCGCCGCTGCCATGGCCACCGCCGGCTATGCCGGTGCAGCGCCGAAAACCAGCGTGAGCGCAGGCGACATGGTGCACTGCGCCGGCATCAACAGCTGCAAGGGCACCAGCGCCTGCGCCACCGCGCAAAACGCCTGCCGCGGCCAGAACAGCTGCAAGGGCCACGGCTTCCTGGAAATGAAGGCGAAGGAATGCCTGGCCAGCGCCGGCAAGATCGTAGACCTGGACAAGTAAACGCTATCGGCGCCCCGTCCTGCACGGGGCGCATCAGACGGAGATTTCATTGTGGTGAAACGCCTTGCCTCTCCCGGCTTCGGTCTCGGCCTGCGCACCGCGCACTATGCGGACATCCTGGCCAGGCCCCGCCAGGTCGACTGGTTTGAAGCGCTGTCGGAAAACTATATGGTCGAAGGCGGCAAGCCGCTCGATGTGCTGGAACGCATCCGGCGCGACACGCCGCTTGCGCTGCACGGCGTGTCCATGTCCATCGGCTCCCCCGGCGGCCCGGACCCGGCCTATCTGCGCGCGCTGAAAAAGCTGATCCGCCGCTTCGATCCGCTGTGGGTATCGGACCACCTGTGCTGGACCGGCGTGCATGGCCGCAATATGCACGACCTGCTGCCGCTGCCCTACACCGAAGAAACCGTACGCCATGTGGCGGCCAATATCCGCCGCGTGCAGGATGTGCTGGAACTGCCGCTGGTGCTGGAGAATGTATCGAGCTACCTGGGCTTTGCGCAGGACGCAATGCCGGAATGGGAATTCGTGCGCGCCGTGGCCGAGGAGTCGGACAGCCTGATTCTGCTGGATGTGAATAATATCTATGTCAGCAGCGTGAACCACGGCTTCGATCCCTTCGCCTACCTGCAGGCCATGCCCGCCGAGCGCGTGCAGCAGATCCACCTGGCGGGGCACACCGACCATGGCGGCTACATCATCGATACGCACGACGATGCGGTGAGCGGCCCAGTGTGGTGGCTGTACGAGGCCGCGCTGCGCCATTGCGGCCCGACGGCCACGATGATTGAGCGCGACGACAACATCCCCTCCTTCGACGAACTGCTGGGGGAGCTGGCTTTCGCCCGTTCGCTGGCCGGCAAACAGCATCAGGTGGCGGCAGCATGAGCAGCGCGCTGGAACGGCTGATGGCGCGTTTCCAGGCGGCGCTGGCCGGTGATCCGGCCGCCGAGGAAACCATCCGGTGGGATATCGCCCAGGGCAGCGGCCTGGATCCCGCCGCCCGCCTCGGCATCTACCGGCACGCCTACTGTGCGCGCCTGGAACAGGCGCTGGCCGAGTCGTTCGGCAAAACGCACAGTTACGTGGGCGATGCCCTGTTCCACAAGCTGGCTATGGACTTCATCGCGGCCACGCCCTCGCGCCATGCCAGCCTGCGCTGGTACGGCGCGGACTTTCCGGCCTGGCTGCGCACCCAGCTGGAGAGCTATCCCGTGGTGGCCGAACTGGCTGCATTCGAATGGGCCCTGGCGCGCGCCTTCGATGCGGCCGATGCGCGCACCCTGGATGCCGAAGGCCTGCGGCTGATAGCGGTCAAGGGCTGGGATGGCGTGGGCTTCGTCATGCAGCCTTCGGCGCAGCTGCTGCTGATGGCCTGGAATGCGCCCGCCATCTGGCTCGCGCTGGAGCGCGGCGATGCGCCGCCTGCCGCGGCAAAAGCGCCGCAGCCGGTGAGCTGGCTGGTCTGGCGCAAAGCCATGCAGACCCATTTCCGCTCGCTGGATGCGAACGAAGCCGATGCGCTGCAATGCCTGCAGCGCGGCGACAGCTTCGCCGCCGTCTCCCAGCGCCTGTCGGAGCGCTATGCCGACGACGATGTGCTGCACGAAATCACAGCCTGGCTGTATGGCTGGCTCGGCGAAGGCCTGCTGTCGGCCGTGCGTTTCGGCGGCGAGCACGATTAGCTGTAAGCCGCAGGCCGCCGCGTGCGACACAGGGGAACGTGGCGCATGCGCGCCCGGTCCCTTGACTTCATTCTGGAGAATCCATGCAAGCATTACCTCGCCGCGCGGCAGCACCGCGCTCCCTGTGGGCGGCCATCGTGGCCGCCGCCGTGCTCACCGCCTGTGGCGGCGACAGCAATAGCCCCGCCATGACCGCAAGCATGCCACCACCGCCGCCTCCACCCGTGGTGGCGCTGCAGCTGTACACGCAGACCAACGAGACGGCCAACACCCTGGTGCATTTCACGCGCGGCGCCGACGGCAAGCTGTCGCGCAAGGAAAGCAGCAGCACCGGCGGCGTGGGCACCAATGCCGTACGCGCCAACGGCACGCCCGGCCCGAATTCGCTGGGCAGCCAGTTCAGCGTGATCATCAGCAGCGACAACAAGCAGCTGTTCGTGGCCAATGGCGGCGATTCCTCGATCTCGGCGATGAGCATCGACCCGGCCACCGGCGCCCTGAGCCTGCGCAAGAACAGCAAGACCGCCGGCCAGACGCCGAACAGCCTGGCCTATGCCAAGGGCTTCCTGTACGCCAGTTTCCTCAAGGGCGGCAAACTCGGTGCATGGCGCGTGGAGACTGACGGCGCGCTGTCGCAGCTCGGCCTGTACGACGTGGCCGCCGGCACCGGCCTGGCCGCCGCGTCGATTGCTCCAACCCAGGTAGTGGTATCGCCAGACGGCAAATGGCTGGTGGTCAGCGCCGGCACCGGCACCAATGCCGTGCTGTCCTACCCGATCAACGCCGACGGCACGCTGGGCGCACCGCTGGTCAACAACACCCAGTTCGCCACGCCATTTGCCGGCTTGTTCGTGCCAGGACTGAGCACGCCCGTCTACCTGTCCACCGGCATCACCGGCGTGTCGCTGACCTCCTACACCCTGTCGCAGAGCGGCATGCTGACGCAGCTGAACCAGGCCGCGGCAACCGGCGTGGGCGCGCCATGCTGGCTGGCGATTGCGCCGAACGGCAAGTTTGCCTACGTCGGCAACGGCAGCGGCTCCATCTCCTCGTATGCGATTGCGGCGAATGGCGCGGTCACGCTGCTGAAATCCATCGCGGCCGAAGAGCCATCGGTGCTGGCGGGTGTGAACAGCGTGGCAGGCGATTCCTGGGTCAGCCCGGACAGCAAGTTCCTGTACTCGACCTATCTGGGCGCGGACAAGGTGGTGGTGTATGCCATCGCTGCGGATGGCTCTCTGAGCAAGGTCGCTGAAACGCCGGTCGGCACCACGACGAAACTGAGCCTGCAGGGCATGGCAGGCATTTAAGGACTAGTCCTTGCGATCATCGGGCGGCGCCCGATGATCTTCGGCATCCAGCGGCACTTCAAAACGCTGCATCGCCTTGCGCAGCAGGCCCATTTGCCCGTTAAAACGGTCGCAGGCGCGGCACACCAGCAGATGCATCTGCACCCGTGACCGCTCGGTCAGCGAGAGATTGCGGTCCAGCCCTTCCGAAACCAGGCGGTGAACTTCCTTGCAAGTCGGTTTTCCTAACATCGCCTCATGCCCTTCCTTGATTGCCGTCCGGCTGCTGGCCGAACCAGTTCAGATCGAGACACTCCCGCAAACGCAGGCGTGCGCGATATAGCATTACCCAGGCATTAGACGCGGAACAGCCAAGTTCCTTACAAATTTCACTCGTTTCCAGTTCCAGCCACTCGCGCATGAGGAACATGCGGGCCGTATTGCGCGGCAGTTTTTCGAGGCAAAGCTCCATGATGCTGAAGAATTCCTTGCGCTCCAGCGCCGCATCGGGGTCACCCCAGTCGCGCGGCATATCCCAGGTGTGGCCGTCCGGCTGGAACAGGGCATCGATGATTTCTTCCCCATCCTCATCGAATATCTCCACCCGCACCTCGCGCGCGGTGCTGCGCAGGATATCGATGATCTTGTGCTTCATGATGCCGGTAACATAGGTGCGCAGCGAGGCTTGCCCCGCAAAACGGTCCGGCTTTTCCAGCACGGCGAGCAGGGCCTCCTGCACCGCGTCTTCGGCCAGTGCTTCGTTGCGCAGCTGGAGAATGGCAAACCGCAGCAGGGCGGGCCGCATGCCCTGCAGCTGCTGGTGCAGCGTGGATGTTGCCGTCTTAGTCAGCATGATGCGCTCCCCGTAACCCGACAGCACATGCTATCACGGCCGGTTTGTGGCGGCGCAAGGCCGGCCGCCCCGGATTGGCTACGATGCCACAGTTATTGCCGTGCGGAGGACTGAGATGAGCCTTGCCGTCGTGAGAAGCCGTGCCCTGGCGGGAATGGAGGCGCCCGAAGTGAATGTCGAGGTGCACCTGGCGAACGGCCTGCCCGCCTTCCACATCGTCGGCCTCGCCGATACCGAAGTCAAGGAAGCGCGCGACCGCGTGCGCGCCGCCATCCACAATGCAGGCTACGAAATGCCCGCGCACCGCATCACCGTCAGCCTCGCGCCAGCCGACCTGCCCAAGGAATCCGGCCGTTTCGACCTGCCCATCGCGCTGGGCATCCTGGCCGCCTCGCAGCAGATTCCCGCCAGTACACTGGACCGCTACGAATTTGCAGGCGAGCTGTCGCTGACCGGGGAACTGCGCCCGATACGCGGTGCGCTAGCCATGACCTTCGCCATGCGCCGCGCCAGCGGTCCGGGCGGGCGCGCCTTCATCCTCCCGGCCGGGAATGCCGACGAAGCGGCGCTGGTCGGCGACGCCTGCATCTACCCCGCCGCAACGCTGCTCGACGTGTGCCGCCACCTGTGCGCGCGGGACGGCGAAGCGCGGCTGCCGCGCCACCTGCCGCAGCCCATGCCTGCGCCGGCAGGGAGCGCCGACTTTGCCGACGTGAAGGGGCAGCAGACAGTCAAACGCGCACTGGAAGTCGCCGCCGCCGGGCTGCACTCGGTGCTGCTGGTCGGCCCGCCGGGCGCGGGCAAGACCATGCTCGCTTCACGTTTCGCGGGGCTGCTGCCCGCAATGTCCGATGAGGAGGCGCTGGAAGCGGCAGCCGTGCAGTCGCTGACGGGCGGTTTCGATATCGGCTACTGGAAGCTGCGCCCTTTCCGCGCGCCGCACCACACCTCTTCCGGCGCGGCGCTGGTGGGCGGCGGCAGCGTGCCGCGGCCGGGCGAAATCTCGCTGGCGCACCACGGCGTGCTGTTCCTCGATGAACTGCCGGAGTTCGACCGCCGCGTGCTGGAAGTGCTGCGGGAGCCGCTGGAATCGGGCCGCGTGACGATTTCGCGCGCCGCGCGCCAGGCCGAATTCCCGGCCCGTTTCCAGCTGATCGCCGCAATGAATCCCTGCCCCTGCGGCTACCTCGGCCATCCCTCCGGCCAGTGCCGCTGTCCGCCCGACGTCATCGAGCGCTACCAGGGCCGCATCTCCGGTCCGCTGCTGGACCGCATCGATATCCAGGTGGAAGTCGGCCCCATCCCGCCGGACACGCTGCAGGCCGATGCCGACGGCGAACCCTCGGGCGCCATTGCGCAGCGCGTGCAGGCCGCGTTCGAGCGCCAGCTCGCGCGCCAGCGCAAGAGCAACCGCGACCTTAGCACGCGCGAGATCGACCGCCACTGCAAGCCGGACCGGCGCGGCCTTTCCACGCTGCGCGGCGCCATGCTGCAGTTCCACTGGTCGGCGCGCGCCTATCACCGCATATTGCGCGTCGCCCGCACCATCGCCGACCTGCAGGGCGCGCCCACGATAGGCGAAGCGCATATCTCCGAGGCGATCCAGCTGCGCCGCGCCTTGCGCGTTCTGCCGCCCTAGTCCTACAACCGCACGCTGCCTGAACCTATTGAAGATGCGCATCTCCGGGCGCAGCATTGAGCTTTACCATTTATCGCAGAAGGAGGTCATCATGGCTGAGCAAAAAACGCCGGACAAGGAAGCTACCGACAAAGGCTACGACGAAGCGGCCCATACTCCCTGGGTCACGGGCGCAGATGGGCCGCGCGCCGTGGAACAGGGCCAGGACGAAGACGATGCCGCGCAAAGCGGCCTGGGTGATGCGCCGCGCGCCAACGATCCAACCGGACTGCAGTCGGCCGCCGACAATGAAACCGGCGGCGCCTGATCAGCGCCCCTGCCGCGATAGCCACTTGCGGTAACTGCCGTAGTGGTGCACGGCGAAGCCGAGGAAAGCGGGTGACGGTGCAAAGCCCTGCTGGGCAGCCGCCAGTTCCCGCTCCATATCGGCTTCCTTGAGATGCTCGAACGAGACCTTCTTGATCGCGTTGGGCATGGTCTCGATACCGACCCACACCTTGCTGCCGGTGGACTGGGCGTACTTCATCTCATCCATCGCATGGCTGATGATGCCGTCGCCCCCTGCGGCACGATCGCGGTAATCCATCAGGGCCACGTAGTCGTACTGGTCCTGCAGATATTCGCTGGCCGGCCTGCGCTCGCCGCGCCAGGTGAGCTGGATGCCATCGAGCCAGAAAGGAATGGCGGGACCGACCGGCAAGGACTGGCCCGAGCGGCGCTTGGCTGCCATCACCGCTTCGCTCATTTCGATGAAGTGCCTGAGCAACTGCTCCTTGCGCGCGCCCCACTCGGGCATGATGTGCGGCTCGATATCGAGGTTGGCGCCATCGAAGCGCTCGTCCGGCGCGGCCGCCGCGTTGTAGTCGAGCACACGCTGCACCATGGCCAGCGCGTCGGCACGGCGTTCCGGCAGCACATAGCGTTCAGTGTTGAGGTAGGCCGACCCCAGCAGCGCATACACACTGACGCCCTCTGCATGCAGGCGGCGCACGAGCTTCCGGTAAAGCTGCGGCTGCGCGGCGATCAGGTTGCGGCCCTCAAAAGCGTCCGCATACAGGAACAGCGTCGTAATCGACTTCGACTTGAGGAAGGCAATCGCCTCGGCGGCGGCGGCCGGCCGTTCCAGCAACTCGTAGGAATCTTCTTCCCACATCCAGACCGCACGTGGCGCCGGCGCTGCCGACGCCGCAGCGCAAAACAGGAGCAGGGAGAACAGCAGCGTGCGCATCAGCGCTGCACCGGCATGTGGTACTGCCCTATGCCCGCAGGCTTGCCGGTATCGGGGTTCGATGGCAGCAGCGACACGAAATACGTCCCCTTCGGCAGCTTGCGCGCGTCGATGCGCAGGCTGACATCGCGCTTCGCATTGGCCTGCATGGCATGCGCCGCTCCGGTCGCTTCGGCCAACTCGTTGCCTGCGGCATCGGTCAGCACCAGCAGCGGCGAAATCGGCGGCGACAGGAAATCGCCATGGTTGACCATCTGCGCTTTTACTTCAATCAAGCCATCCGCGACCGTTGCGCGGCTGCCCTGCACCGCCACGGCGCCCGGCTCCGCCGCCAGGCGCACGCTGCGCAGCGTTGCTTCAGCGCCGTCATAAGGCTGGAGCTGGGCCAGCGTTTCGGCCGGCGCCAGCCGGCCGCTGCGGCCGAAGGCACCGTTCGCGGACTGGAAGGCGGCGAACTGGCTGCGGATCTCAATGAGGGCGGTATCGCTGTCCGCATGCTCGGCCTGCATGCCGTCCGTGATCGTGTATAGCTGGCCTTGCGCGAGATAGGCAATGCCCGAAATGAAATCGCTCATCTCGGTCTTGGTCTGCTTCATTGGAATCGCGTGCAGGTTACGGAATTCCGGTTCGGTATCGAGGCCGGTGCCGAGCCATGGCACTTGCGCCGGTGTCTTCAGTCCATACTGGTTTCCCATCATCGCCAGCAGCGACGGTGTGATGTCGAACTGCGACGATATCGACTTGATGGCGCGCGGCGCCTTCAGCATCGGCGAGAACACGATGAGCGGCACATGGTAGCGCTCTATCCGGGTATCCATCGGCAGTTCCGGCAGCCGGTGGTCGCCGGTGATGATGAAGATGGTGTTGCCATAGTCCGGGAGCGTGGCCGCCTGCTCGAAGAAGTGCCGCAGCGCGTCGTCCGCGTACAGGATGCTGGCAAAGATTTCCTGCTGCGCGGTGTAAAGCGCGCGGCGGTCTGCGGCAATGCCCAGCTGGTCCAGCCGCTGCGGCACCTTGTCCATATATGCCGCCTTGCCCGGGAAGGTAAAGGGCGTATGCATGCTGGTGGTCTGGATAATGCTGACCGAAGGTTTGCCCTGCTGCAGCCGCTCACGCTGCAGTGCCACCTCCATCAGGTCACGGTCGCCGTAGCCCCACTCATTGCTGCGCTGGTAGGCCGCACTAAAGTCCTTCTCGCTCACGAGGACTTCCACGCCGGCCTTGCGCAGATAGACGCCCTCATTGTCGAACTCCAGGTTGGAACCGGTATAGAAACGCGTTGCATAGCCCTGCTGCTTCAGCACCTGCATCAGCGAGGCATGCGCTTCCATCTCGCCGGCCAGCGCGGTGTAGCCGTTGGGGCCAAAGGGCAGCGAACCGAAGACGGTGGGCAGTACGGCGAAAGTGCGGCCCTGGCCTGCGATGAAGTTTTCCCAGTACAGGCTGCGCTGCGCCAGGCTGTCGAGAAAGGGCGTGAATGAACCGTAGCGCGCGCCCGGACCGGAGAAAGAACGTCCCAGGCCTTCGACGATGATGAATACCAGGTGCGGCGGCTTTTGCGGCAGCACATTCAGCAGCGGGCCAAGCGTGTCCGGCGTGCGGTTCGCATGCAGGAAGGGGTAGCGTTCATCGCTGCCGCTCCATGGCGCCCAGTGCTTGCCTTCGTTCCTTGCGGCCTTGTGCTCCGCTCCGCTCACATCGCGCAGGTGCGCCCAGTTATTGTCGAGGAAATAGGCGGTCTTGTTCAGGCTTGCCGCCAGCGCCTCGTCGCTCTTCACCGCGTCGGGCCGCACATGGTCAGGCGCAAAGGCGAATGCGAGCACGCTGGCCAGCAGCACAATCAGCGCCAGGCCTGGCGTGGCACGCGGCCACCATTCGCGTTCCATGCGGGCCAGCAGCAGCCAGACGGCAGCGATGGACACAATCACGGCAACGACGAGCGCCACGCTTACCGAGAAGCCGCCGCCGACCGTTGTCATCACCTCCTGCCAGCTGTAGGCAAACAGGTCGGCGCCCAGCATCACGCCTGACACCCACTGGTACTGCACCAGCGCCGCCGACAGGCAGATCACGCAGGTCCACCCTAGCCCCAGCAGCACGGTGCGGGCGCGCTCCCGCCTGAGCAGCGTAAGGGGCAGCACTGCGAGGAAAAGAAGCCAGCCGTAACGCAGCACAGACAGCGCGTCGTTGAAGATGGCCGCACCGGCAAAGGTATTCCAGACCGGCATGCTCATGCTGGCATGCGCCAGTTCGAACAGGCGCAGGCAAAGCAGGCCGCCCAGCAGCGCAGGAAGATGATCGAGGAAAGCCGCCAGCCCGAGGCCGAGCCGCTGTTGAACGCGCTGCAGCAGGCCGTTTGCTACCATCGCCGGTAGAGCGACGCCGACACACCGCGCTCGCTGCCCTGGCCAGTCTGGCGCGATTTGTTGGCGCCCAGCTTCAGGCCCCATTGCGGCGTGAAATAGTGGACCACGGTGATGTTGCCGCCGCCGGAGCGGGTCTGGCCGCCGATCAGCGACAGGGGGTCATCGCTGCGGCCACGGCTTCCCGCCACTTCCACATAACTGTCCGCATCGCCGCGGTAGTAGTAGCGCACCAGCGCGCGCTGGCCATTGTTGTGTGAATCGTCGCTGATGATAGCCTGGTGCCGCAGCAGCACGTAGAAATTGCCGATGTATTTGGCGATGCTGGCGCCGTAAATATTCACGCGTCCTGCAAAGTTCAGCACATCGTCGCTCAGCGACGCTTCCCAGCCGCCGCCGAGGCTCTGGAACACCTCCACCCGGCCTGAATTCCCCGGGAACAGGCGGGCGGTGGACGAGTGCTGGTAACGCACGTTCGCATACGCGCCCTTCCACAGGTCCACATAGCCGTCCAGCGCCCAGGCATAGTCGTGGCGGTCGAAGCGGTGCGCGCGCAGCGTTTCGAAGGCAAGGGAACCGTGCTCGCCGTAGTGGCGCACGGCAAAGGTCTGGTCATGCCAGCGCTCATCGAAGCGCGCCGGATCGGTCCAGCTGCCTGACAGGCTGGCTGCCCAGCTGTAGCCGGCCGGTGCGGCCGCTTCCGGATTCGCAATCCGGGGCTGCACGGCCAGCACCACCGGCTCGATTGCCTGCCGCTCTTCCGGCCGCAGCGCAACCAGGCGCTCATAGGCTTCACTGGCCTTTGCCGGCTGGTCGCTCCAGCGGTACATATTCGACAGGGCGGACCACACGTCCGCATAGTTCGGCGCCGCAGTGGCAGCGGCGCGCAGGTCGCTCTCTGCTTCCTGCCAACGCTGCATGCGCGTGTACACAATGCCGCGTCCCAGCAGCACGTCGACATTGCCGGGCGAGCGCGCGAGCAGGTCGGAATACAGCTTGAGCGCAAGCTCATGCTGGCCCGCATTCGCAAAGCCGCGCGCCTGTTCATATTGCTGGTCGAAGCTCGGCGCATTCTCTTGCACCGCAGCTACCTGGGCTGGTGGGGTCTGGAGGTCGGCTGGCATGCGCTCAAGATAGCCCAGTCAATCACGGCGAGTCAAGACGAGCCCGCTTGAGGCGGCTTGTGAACTGATACCATGCGGAACATGAAAACACCTATCGCACTTCCCCTCCTCGCAGCGCTCGTGCTGAGCGCCTGCAGCCCAAAATTTGACTGGCGCGACTACCGCAGCAGCGATGCGCCATATGCCGTGCTGTTCCCGGCAAAACCGGCAAGCTACACCCGCGATGTGGACCTGAACGGCCTGACGGCCAAAATGACGATGACGGCTACTGATATCGACGGAACCATGTTCGCAGTCGGCACCGCCGACCTGCCGGACGCCGACAAGGCCCCGCTCGCGGTGCAGGCCATGAAAACGGCCATGCTGCGTAATATCGGCGCGGCGCAGCCGACTGAGAGCACAAAAAATGGCGCTTTCGAGGTCGAAGCAAAGGGTATAAGCCGTGGTGTGCCGCTGCTGATGCATGGGCGCTTTCTCTCCCAGGGCAAGCGCGTCTACCAGGTGATCGTAATCGGGCCAGAGAAGGATTTCCGCAAAGAAAATGTTGAAACCTTCATGAGTTCGTTTAAGTTGAACTGAACGGTAACGCGCGCACAAACGGCTTTTTGCAGACGTGATATCGTTAGGACACTAATAACAAAGTCTCAGGAAGCGCTATGTTAATTACCTTCAAATCCAAATCGTCCCCCGCCGTCATGATGTACCAGGAGCATGCGCAACGCATCCTGGACCTGCTCAACAAGAGCCCGGCGCGCGGCGTCATCACGGCAGAAGAGGCCGGCAATGCATTAACAGTGCTGGAGCAGGAAGTGGCGCTGAGCAAGCTGCATCCGGAGGTCGATGCCGATCATGCGCAGCAGGGGCATAGCCACCAGCTGCCGGACGATCCGGAGGTGGCCGAGCTGGCGGAAAAGCTTCACGTGGGCTTTGCCCAGCGCGCCTTCCCCCTGCTGGAGATGCTGCGCACCGCGCGCGACGGCGGCGAGAACATCATGTGGGGTGTCTGATTCGGAAATAGAAAAAGCCCGCTAGTTCACTAGCGGGCTTTCTCAGTATAACAGCCTGACGATAACCTACTTTCACACTGGTTGCAGCACTATCATCGGCGCAAAGTCGTTTCACGGTCCTGTTCGGGATGGGAAGGGGTGGGACCGACTTGCTATGGTCATCAGGCATGAC
>Ga0209282_1000153_pt1 | contig 40096 bp, 37 predicted proteins | sample Mtrugardesep15_FD_187529 | JGI IMG/M metagenome (GOLD analysis project Ga0209282, IMG submission 187529) | Root nodule microbial communities of legume samples collected from California, USA - M. trunc garden sep15 (SPAdes) (version 2) | ecosystem: Host-associated > Plants > Roots > Nodule...
TCGATTCCATGGAATTCGTCTCTGCCGATTATAACGTTTGCGTGACAGTTACATGTCATGATCGGACAAGCGGGGAGATCGAGCGGCGCATGAGAGGCGCATGATAGGCGTCACGATGGCCCCCGCGCAAAAGAAAAGCCCTCCGCATAGAAGGGCCCAATCGTCATGATGCTCGATGAATTTTAGTGGACGTTCAGGATATGGGCATGACTGCTAGCGATGAGAAACGATTCCCGTGCTTTCTCGATGTCGCATCTGCCGGCGATGGCATCGAGGCAGTTCCTGCGCGCTTCCTCATATTCCGGCCCATGTTCCTCGGGCCAGCGGTACATCAGCATATCAAGCGCCACCAGCGGGCTGTAGATTTCCACGGCCGCCGAAAGCGGCAGATGGATCGCCACCGGTTTCATCCACGCGGCGTGGTGACACGGCTCCGTTCTGTGAATCAGCATGTCATTTTCCTCCCTGTTTCACCTGGCTTGAAAGCCTCTCACACTCCCATGCGCGAAATGCCCGCCTCACGAAATGGTTCCCGATCACCTAAAATGTGATCGGCCAGGGGGTTCCAATTTTCCAAGATGAATGGAAGATGAACAAATAGATGAACCGGAGATGAACAAAAACACCGCTACGGCGTTGGTATGTTCATAAGAAGGAGAACACATATGTTTAATTTGTCAGGCATTCAGGAAAGCTTCTTCGGAGACCGCATGGCCGGCGTATGCGAGGCTATCACCTCAGCTCTGGCCTTCGAATCAGGGCTCGAAAAGTCGCGCATTTCCGCAAGTGTCGAAAATGATGTGATTTATCTGGAAGGCACGGCCGATTCGGTCGAGGCTATTGATATCGCCATCAATCTTGCCGCTTCCATTTCCAATTGCCGGATTCTGAGCCATATCGAGCCGGTTTACTGAATATTGCGCCAGCCGGGCGAAACCTCGTCCGGCTCATTCACACGCAATAACGCGGCAATGTCATTTCCGGTTGCCGATTTGCGCGCTGCGAACCATATCGCCGGGCTTTATGCCAGAACGTTTCGCGGCGCCGCCATTCAGTTCAAGCACAAATTTCACCGGTCCGCGGGAGCTGATGATCGCTTCTGAATGCGGAACGGCGTTTTCGTGAATATGGGTGATTCGGCCATCGCTGCCGATGAACAGCATATCGAGCGGGATGAGGGTGTTGCGCATCCACATGGCGACAGCCCGCGTCTCACCGAAATCGAACAACATGCCGTTTTCAGACGGCATGGATTTGCGGAACATCAGCCCCTGCGCGCGCTGGGCATCGTCGAGCGCCAGTTCGGCAACGAAGTCGTGCGTTTTCCCGGAAGCGGTTTCAATGGTGAGCGGCTCTGACGTGAAGGTCTGGCGTTCCTGAGCCTCGGCGGCGCCGGCGAGGGTGAAAAAAAGAAGCGCCATAACGGCGCCTTTCACCATATGGCGCAGGCCGGGCATCAATGCGACATCCCTATGGCAACCGGGTTGTCGGGATGGATTTCCGCCGCCATCAGGCCCTTGTCGCCATCGCCGTAGCGCACCAGCACCACCTGGCCGGGGCGAAGCTCCGTCAGGCCGAAACGGCGCAGCGTTTCCATATGGACGAAAATATCTTCCGTTCCTTCGCCGCGCGTCAGGAAGCCGAAACCCTTGGTGCGGTTGAACCACTTCACGATGGCGCGCTCAAGCCCGCTCGAAGGCGTCACCTGCACATGGGTGCGCACCGGCGGCAGCTGCGAGGGGTGAACGGCGGTCGACTGGTCCATGGAGAGAATGCGGAAAGCCTGGAAACCACGGTCGCGCCGCTGGATGAGGGCGACGATGCGCGTGCCTTCGAGAATTGTCTGGTAACCGTCGCGGCGCAGGCAGGAGACGTGCAGCAGCACATCCTGCGTGCCGTTGTCAGGCACGATGAAGCCGAAACCCTTGGCGACATCGAACCACTTCACGACGCCGGTGATCTCGGTCAGGTCCACGGCATCGCCCGAAAGGTCCTCGACATCGACTATCGTTTTCGATGACATCCTATCAGCCATATCCTGCCAACCCCTCGATTACGCGCCATACACCGGTCAACTGATTCCTGTGCGCCAGATTAACATCTTGGTAACGGTTTCACGCAAGCCCTAGTTTTTGATTTACGCAACTGCTTTTATGTCGCCGTCCTTGTCCGGGGCTTGCCATCGTGCGTTTAACGGCTTCGGACCCGTGTAATGGAGAGGAATAAAATGCGGTATCTGCACACGATGGTTCGCGTCAAAGACCTTGGCGAATCACTTAAATTCTACGTCGATCTTCTGGGTCTCACGGAAATACGCCGAATCGAGAATGAAAAAGGCCGGTTTACGCTGGTGTTTCTTGCCGCGCGCGACGACATTGCTGCGGCGAAGGAAAACAAGGCGCCGTGTCTGGAGCTGACCTATAACTGGGATACTGAGGATTATGCCGGCGGTCGCAATTTCGGCCACCTGGCTTATGAAGTCGACAATATCTACGATTTCTGTGCGCGTCTTCAGCAGAGCGGCATCGTCATCAACCGGCCGCCGCGCGACGGGCACATGGCTTTCGTGCGGTCACCGGATGGTATTTCATTCGAAATTTTGCAGAAAGGCGAAAGCCTCGCACCAGCCGAACCGTGGATATCTATGCAGAATACCGGTTCCTGGTAGGGTTTTTTGAGCGAATACGGGCGGTTTTTCGCGCACTTGCCTTGTCCCGAGGGGATGAGGCATAGTCCGCGAATCAAAAACGGCCTGTTCCGTTTCGGGGAAGCGCACGATTCCGTTGCCGTGCTGCTGGTGAAAATGCAAGATACGGAGGCCATCCATGAAAACTGCAGAGAATGCGAAAGGACGCCTTTCCTGTCAGCGTTTTGTCGTCGCGGTTTCGCTGCTCGGGCTTTCCGGTTGCGTTTCGGCGGTGACGGATGACGAGATGGCCGCCACGGCGAAGAAGCCGGAAATCGCCGCACAGCACAAGCCGCAGACGGCCGCAGCAGCCGTTGCTTTGCCGGCGACCGGCGCGCAGCCGGGGCATTATGTGGATCCCGCCGTCGCATCGGCGGCCGGCGTAAACAACGTTCCGGCCCAGCACCAGGCGCCCGGTAGTCCCGCACAGGGTTATGGTGCAGCCGCCGATATAGGCGGACTGACGACGCAGCCGACGGCGATTTCCGCCGGAACGTCCAGCATCTATTCAACAGCGACGCATTCCGGCTCTGCAGCCGCTCAAGGCATGGCCGCAGCCCAGGGCGGTTCCGCCCAGAAAATCATTCCCGCCGTCAGCAGCGTCTATTCCGCGCCGATACAGCCGTCCCAGCCGCAGCCCGTTGCCGCGCCGGTCCCTGTTCCGGTAGCCGCTCAGGTGCCGCCGGAACAGCATAGCGAAAATCGTCAGCCCGCCGCCGTTCCGGTGCCGCAGCCGGAACAGCGCGCGGCTGCGCAGCCTGCCACCAATGCCGGAGCGACGGTTGAGGGGCGGGAAGGCGAGGGCAGGAGTCTGACGCTTGCGGCGTTTTTCGCCGGTGCTGCCAAGAAGCGTCTGCCGAAGATGATCGAAAGCGGCACGGCCGGTAACACCGAGGTTGCCGCCTTGTCCGGGGCGGCTGACGGGTCGATGGGTATTGCGCTTTCCGGGCGCTCGATGATGTCCGAGGAATTCGACGACGCTCACCTCGATGAAGAGGATGACCAGCCCACCGGCCTGATGAAGCTCGCCTCGCTCTCCGGCCTCACCCGCGTTTCCCCGAACGGGCTTTTCCTGCAGACGGACCACGTCGAAGTCGGCTGTTTCAAGCCGGAACTGGTACGGATGATCAAGGATGTGGAGCATCACTATAACAGCCCGGCGATCGTAACCTCCGGTTATCGCCCGCCGAAGGGAATTAGGCAGGGCTCCAAGCACTACACCTGCGATGCCGCCGACATCCAGATCAAGGGTGTTTCCAAATGGGAACTCGCCACCTATCTGCGTTCCCTGCCGGATCGTGGCGGCGTGGGCACCTATTGCCACACTGAGTCAGTGCATATGGATACCGGCGAAGCGCGGGACTGGAACTGGCGCTGCCGCCGAACCGCCGCGCGCAAATAAGCCCGCTCGTTTTTTCGGCATCACGGCCATTCGGCGCACCTTCCGATAAGACTGGAGATCGCAGCCGCATGGACGGATGGCCCGGCTTGCTATAGGAGGCGGTTCGTTATGTCCCGCTTATGGTGCCTTGCGAATGCAGCCTGTCTCGACTTTCCCGATCTATATCGTTTCGATTGCGCGCGCACGGGCGCGGCTGGAGAAGATGCTGGAAGGCGCCTCCGGCCTCGGTCTCGACCTGCGGCCGGTGGAAGGAGTGGACGGCAAGACCATTTCCCCTGATGACTGGCGGGATTTCGACCGGCGCGGCTTTGAGCTGCGCAATGGCCGCCACGCCCTGCCGGGAGAATATGGCTGTTACGCCAGTCATATCAAAGCGCTTGAAATCTTCCTCGCGACCGATGCGCCTGTCGCCGTGATCGTCGAAGATGACGTTGCCTTCACGCCGGATTTCTCGGAACGGGTCAAGGCCATGGTTGCGGTGATGCCTGACGACGCCATCGTGAAACTGACCAACCACCGTCGAAAGGGCTTCAACGGCCGCAAAACCAGTGCCATTGGTGATACGTTCGGCCGATGCATCTATGGCCCGCAGGGCTCATCTGCCTGCTACATCATCTCCCGCAGGGCTGCGGAGCGTTTCCTTAAGACGGCACGAAGGATGACGCTGCCCTTCGACCGGGCTCTTGAATGCGGCTGGGGTTATGGCACCAAGGTTTACATCACCGACAAGGATTTCCTGCCATTCGGCGACCCGGATACGCTGGTCGGCACACGCGACGAATATAGGGGCAGCAAGTTCGCCCGGTTCAGTCGGGTTCCCGCTTATCTTTCCAGCTTTTACGACAATATCGCCCGGTACATTTACGCCTATCGGTAGGGATGGTCGTCCTGAGCCGGCAGGGCCGAAACATAGCGCAACCAATCGCGCGCTCTGATGGGAATGTTATGACCTGTCCGCGTCAAAATGCCTGATGTTGCGTGAGATAATTCTCCGTTACGATATACGGAGTTAAATCACAGCCTGGAAGTGTCCAAAATGTGGGATTTTTTCCCGATAGTCTTCTTGCCGTTCAAGCTTCTCGTGTTAGGCATCGGCATGTTTTTCGCCATCAAGTGGCATCACGATCAAGCCAAAAACAAGTAGAAAATCGGCGGACCCCAGCGCCCGCTGATCAGTAAAACACAACGCGTTCACTCCGGGCGGGGGCGTGCCGGCATGTTGAATTTATCGGCTGACAAAGACCGGAACCTGAACTAGACATAATATATTAGACGGCGATACTCATGACGTTGGACCGCAATGCTACTGCTCTGGTCTCTCATCGTCCTGCTGACTTTCGGACTTTCCCTCGATTCCGCCGCTGCGACGGACACCGACGCGGTGGGCGCCTTCCACCACGCCGTTCAGGTGGGCGATGTCCAAACCATTCGAACTATGATTGCGGCTGACCCCGGTTTGGCCACGTCAAGGGACAAGTTCAGTTTCCAGCCGATCCATCTCCTCGACATGTACCCCGAGGAGGAGGTGCTCAACCTTCTGCTTAAAAATGGTGCCGACATCAACGCAGCGAACGACGAAGGCGTCACCATTCTCCATATCATCACCGATCCAGACACCGTTTCCCTGCTTGTAAAGCGCGGTGCGAATATCGAGGCCCGCGATGAGAGGGGATGGACGCCATTGATCATGCAGGCGAATAATCAGCAGAACGGTCCTGATGTGGTGGCTGCGCTTCTGGCCCAAGGCGCAGACCCGAATGCCGAGGGCTCCGCGGGTGAAACTGCTCTCTCATTTGCAAAACAAACTGGCGACGCGGCTCTTGTCCGTATGCTGATCGCACGTGGTGCAAAGAAGTAGCGCTGGCGGTTTAGAGAGTGTCTGTGCCGCCGCTACAAAGAAGCGAGGCTATGCATCACGTCGGTCACAGCAATATCCGCAGCTCTGACAGGATCATTAGCTGCGACACATATGTGAGGATGATCTTACCGGCGTGAAGAGTATTTTCAACGGATAAGTGCTTGATACCGTTGGTGAGAGCGCAGGGATTCGAACCCTGGACCTACTGATTAAAAGTCAGGGCAGTATATTTCTATCTATATGTTTTTGTTTAGAGATTTTGATTGAAATTTTGAGTGTGCGTAAAAAATGTGCGTGCGCGTATGCGCGTGGTATGATGCTATTGATGTAAATTTGATTGCCTTGCGCTAGCGGCCTTAGGGGCAAATTTGAATGTAGTCGCCAGCCGGACGCATCTCAAAGGGTCGTTTGCTATGACGACTGAATGCCGTCTCGGCAACAAGATGCGGCTATGAATTTCTGAATAAGCGGCAGATGCCGCCGTTCGACAAGGCAGATTGCATATTCGTCGATAAGTTCGTTGGCATCGTGGAGCGGCACGAATGAAAGACGCGCATCATGGCCGAATTCGAGATCTGCCACCACGCCGCATCCCACTCCGTTGGCAATCGCTTCCCGCACGCCCTCGCGTGAGGAGATTTCCACCGCCTGCTGAATGGCGATGCCATGTGCAGCAAGGTTTTTTTCGAAGACTTCCCGGGTGCGCGATCCGCGCTCGCGCATGACGAAGGATAGTCCCTCAAGCTCAGCCATAGATACGCCCTGTCGCTGCGCCAACGGATGCGCGACCGGTACGCAGAGGCCAAGCCGCATACTGAGAAATTTGATACCGTAAAGACGCGGATCATTCGGCGCGCGGGCGGTGATGGCGACATCCGCGCGGTAGTCGATGATCTGTTCCACCACCCGCGCCGAATTGTCTACAGAAAGGGAAAATGTGAATTTGGGTTGTTGGGCTTTCAGCCTTGAAAGGATGGGCAGCGGCAGGATCGGACCGTCTGCGGCGACCCGAAGATGCCCGCCTGCGGCCCGAGCTTCGCCTCGCAGAAAGGCCGTAGCTTCGTTTTCCGCCTGAAACAGGCGGGCAGTGATTTCGAAAAGGCGCTCGCCCTGCTGGCTAAGGCTCACCCCTCTCGGTTTTCTTTCGAGAAGGTTCATGCCGCTGATGGCCTCCAGGTCCCGCACATGGGCTGAAAGCGTGGACTGGCTGATCGCCATGTCCCGAGCGGCCTGGGAAAAACCACCCGATTGCGCAACGATGTGGAATGCCTTCAGCTGGGTTATCGACATGGGGTCCTATTACGTCGCCTTCCGACACGGAGTTGGCTTTGCGAGCGATTATCGGTGAAGACGCTGACAACGGCATGACGCCTGTTGGAGAGACTTGTTAACGATGTTGCGGAAACCGATGGCAGGCATCGGAAATCGCTATAGCGCATTTACGTTTTGTTAAGGATTTGTCATCTGGGCGTTAGCCGCTTTCCTTAATCGTGCCGGCATGGCCTTCGGGGCCGATCCGTTTCACGTAAAGGTTCAAAGAGATGACGACTTCTCAAAATTCGATCGCCAATCCCATCGAAACCTCATCCGACTGGCTGCTGACCATTCCGCGCCTTTCTCAGCAACAGGGCATTCTCGTTTCGCCGACCGGGAGCGGTATGGCGACCTCCTACAGCCTCGTCTATGACGTCTATTTCCCGACGAACGGCAACACCGGCTGGATGCCCTTCCTTCAGACGGACGTCACCAACATCAGCGATGGCGATATTTTCGGCAAGTCGAGCGGCGGAAGTTATGGCCTCGGCATTAGCAGCAACTATCGCGGCACGGCGAAACTGGATGCCTGGAACCGTATCGGTCTTACGATCGAGAAGAGCACAGACGGCACGGTTTCGATGAAGAAATACGTTAATGGTGAACTCGCTGGAACCCAGCAGATCGCCTCATCCAGTGCCAGCCGTTTCGCGATCGATCTCTCCAAGGGTTTTCTGATCTTTTCGGATGAGGATGGCGAGACGTCTCCCGGTTATCTCAGCAATTTCCTGTTCATTCAGAAGACGCTGAGCAATGACGAAATGGCCTATCTCGGAGGCCCCAAGGCTTCCGGTATCCTTCCCGCCCAGATGACACAGGCGGCTGAACAGATCGGCGTCCTCGAAACCAGTTTTGCTGGCGGTTCGGCAAAGCCGACAGTGGGCACCGGTACCATCAGCGAAAATGGCAAGGCGTTTGAATTTACGACGCCCGCCAAGGCCGGAATTCTCGCAATTGGGGAAATAGCCCCGGTCGATCAGTCGGCGGTCACCAAAACGAGCCTGATCAAGGACATGATGGTCACGCCGGATGCCGCGAACGTGACGATCGATCTCTCGCAGCACTTTAACGGCCAGAAATTGACCTACACGGTGCAAAACACCGAAAATGGCGTCGTTACAGCAGCTCTGACAGACGGTAACAAGCTGACGCTGGACTTTGCCACGCTCGGCCATTCCGATATCCGCGTGACGGCGACCGACAGCGCGGGCAAGAGCGTAACGGACGATTTCCGCGTGCGTGTGGCTGGCCCGAACGCCTACACTATCGCCGTCTTCCCCGACACGCAGGACTATACCTCCAATGACGGTATCAAGCACCTGTTCGGCAACATGACGCAGTGGCTGGTAGATAACCGCCAGAGCCACAACATCGTCTTCATGAGCCATGTGGGCGATATCACCCAGAACAACCAGCCTTCAGAATGGGATATTGCCGAAGCTGCGCTGCGCAAGCTGGATGGAAAGCTGCCCTATGCGCTTCTCCCCGGCAATCACGACCAGGGCTCGTCCGGCAACGCCGCAAACCATTCTTCCGACCAGCTGGACAGCCGTTTCTCGGCTGCAAAACAGGCCGCGACCAACGCCGGTGTCTTCGGGGGCGCTTACGATCAGGAAAAGGCCGCCGCCCGCAACACCTACAGCACCTTCACCGCACCTGATGGGACCAAGTGGTTGTCCATCTCGCTCGAATTCGGACCGCGCGACGATGTGATCCGCTGGGCGGGCGATGTGATCGAGAAGTTTCCCGACCATCGTGTGATGCTCGCAACGCATTCGCTGACGAGCTACGCCGGGCGTCAGGACAATCTGGCCTTGCCGCTCTATGACGAGGGCGCCGGCTACGATTACGGTATGCGCACCGACCAGCGCGGCGCAAACGACGGCGAATATGTCGCCCGCGTCTTGCTGTCACGTTATCCGAACATCGTTATGACCTTCTCCGGCCACATCTTCGGCGATGGCGCGGAAACCGACATTACTTATAACCAGTATGGCGAGCCGGTCTTCCAGTTCCTGGTCAACTACCAGAACGGCGTATCCCGTGAAATCACCGGCAACGGCATCGAGTCGCGCGGGAGTAACGGCGGTAATGGCGCGATACGCCTGATCACCATCGATCCGGACAATAACCGCATCTCCACCGAAACCTACTTTACCGCCTTCGACGATTACCTCGACGGTTACCGCAGCAAGCCGGAAATCGATCGCAACGGTCTGACTGGTTATTATCGCGGTCATCAGGAAGTGTTCGAAAATGTCTATGTCGGTGCAGGCAAGGCGCGCGCCATGGCCGATGCTGGTGACGACATCGTCGCCAATGCGGCGACCGCTGCATCGAAGGCAAGCGTTAACCTCTCCGCGGCCAAATCACTGCTGTCGGCAGACATCAAGAAATTCGTCTGGACGGACAAGAACGGTGATGTGGTTGCCGAAGGCAAAGAAGCCGTCGCCGATCTTTCGCTCGGCAAGCATAAGCTGACGCTGACAGCAACTGACGCCAACGGCGTCAAGACCACAGATACGATTGACGTTCTCGTGCGCGGTGACCGCACCCTGCTGGTTGAAAATTTCAACGACGGCAAAGCGGACGGCTGGGCGACCGATTTCGGCGCAACCGATGGCAAGACCGGGAATTTCCTGCTCAAGGGCACGGTATTCTCGCGCTCGAGCACAACGGATGGCCTCGACGCGCCGGAAGCAGCACTTTTTGACCAGAGTGATGCGACCGGCAACAAGCTCGTTTACATCGGCGGGCAATCGGCCGGCTGGAGCGACTACGTACTGGAAGCGACACTCATCCAGCTCGATAATGACGCGATCGGTGTCTACTTCTATTACAAGGACGCGAACAACTACTACCGCTTCTCAATGGATGGGGAAACGAACCGTCGTCAGTTGGTCAAGGTCTCGGGTGGTAATGAAGTTCTGCTCGCCTCGGTCAGTGAGGGCGTTCAGTATAATATGGAGCTCCCGCTGACCGTCTCGGTTGTCGGCGGCGTCATCAACGTCTTCCTGGGTGACAAGAGCGTTTTTGGCGGTCCTGTCGTGGATGCGACGTCGCCGCTCTCCGGCGGTACGGTGGGGGTTTACTCCAGCGGTCAGCGCGCTTCGGTTTTCGATGACATCGTCGTCACACGGGCGGTCACGACCGCCAAGGCCGGCATCGACCAGCGGGTCTACGATCTGGATGGTGACGGCAAGGCCTCGGTCACGCTCGATGCATCCGGTTCCTTTGGACCTGAGCATCTGACGGGCTTCGTCTGGACAGATCTCGATGGCAACGTCGTCGCAACAGGCAAAAAGGTCGATACCACTCTCGATACAGGGATCAACAGGCTGATCCTGAAGGTGACCTCCGCCAATGGCTCCGTTTCGAGCGATCGCGTCGACGTTACGGTCGTGGACAAGACGAAAATTCTCGTTGCCGAGGATTTCTCCTCCGCCGAGGCCATGGCACGCTTCAAAATTGTCGATGAAGGAGAATTCGGCGGTGTCGGGCCGGATGGAAAGGCGTCCGAATGGTTGATTTCCAACGGCAAGCTAATTCAGACGACAGAGCTTGCGAGCCGTGAACTGACCTGGAACGGCGCAACCAACTCCGATTATTGGAAGCGCGGCTGGAGCCCGATGGGTGATGGCGTCAACGTGCTTCGCCTTGGCACTTACGCGCTGTTCAACGACCCCGCAGCGCTGGCATGGACTGACTACGCCATCGAAACGACGTTCCAGACACCTGACAAGGACGGTCTCGGCTTCCTGTTCCGCTACAAGGACAGCAAGAACTACTACAAGATCGAACTGGATGCGGATGGCATTCTCGACCGTACCCCGAGCAATGGCGCCGGCAGCATCTTCAATCTCGTCCGGATGCGAAACGGCATCGAGGAAATCCTCGCTCAGGTGCCGGGCAAATATGAACGGGACCAGGCAACGAAGCTGCGCGTCGAGGTTGTCGGCGACAAGATCACCGCCTTCCTCAACGACGAGGCGCTGTTTGCCTATCCGATCGGTGATCGCGAACTCGACGCGGGCACTTTCGGCCTCTACTCCTGGGGTAATGCGGGTCTTGCCTTCGACAATCTGACAGTTGTCGATCTCAAATCCGGCCTCGAGGCGGGGACCACCCTCAACGGCACGGAAGCGCGCGACACGCTCGTGGGTACAGATGCCGATGAAACGATCTTCGGCTACGGCGGCGATGACCGGTTGATCGGCAATGGCGGCAATGACCGCCTGTCCGGCGGCGATGGTAGCGACGTGCTGCTGGGCGGGGCAGGGCGCGACGCACTGTCCGGCGGCAATGGTGACGACGTGCTGTTTGGCAATGAGGGCAATGACATTGTCTCCGGCGGTCTCGGTGACGATGTCATCGAAGGCGGCACCGGCAACGATCTGCTGCTGGGCGGCGATGGCTCCGACACCTATGTCTACGGCCGCGGTGACGGCTCTGACGACATCGTTGAGACCGCTGGCGCAACGGGCGACAAGGATGTTCTCGTTCTGCACGATATTGCCAGAAACGAAGCCGTCCTGCACAAATTCGGCGACACCGTCGAGATTGAATTCGGCAACGGTGAAAAAATCTCGCTGCGCAACCAGCTCGCTGGCGGCGGTGTGGAACTGGTGACCTTCGCCGACGGAACGCTTCTCAACCGCGATGCGATCGTCAAGGGCCTCGTCAACCGTGGACCGGTTGCTGCTGCCGATAGGCTGGCAGCAGTCGATGAAGATGCGGCATCCTTCCTTATTTCCTTTGCCACATTGCTCGCGAACGATAAGGACGCCGATCTCGACCAGCTGGCGGTGACGGGTGTCTCCCTTATGGTCGGTGGAACAGCGGTTCTGGAGGAAAACGGTATCCGCTTCACCACGGCTGCCGATTTCAACGGCACGGCGTCCTTCAGCTACGGGATCACTGACGGTCGCGGCGGTTCGAGCGAGGCGACGGCAAGCTTCACCGTCAAGCCTGTCAATGATGCACCTGTTGCCGCCTCCATCGCCGTCAAAACGGACGAGGATGTTGTCCTGAAGGGTAAGATCGTTGCATCCGATATCGATGGCGATACGCTGACCTACGCCATCAAGGCCGATGCCGACGCGGCGAAGGGCGCAGTCAAGTTCGACGCGGGGACCGGTGAATGGGTCTATGCGCCGAACGCCAATGTGAATGGAACCGACAGCTTCACGGTCGTCGTTGCCGATGGCAAGGGCGGCAATGCCGAGAGCGTCGTCTCCGTGACGATCAATCCCGTCAACGATGCGCCCGTGGCCGTCGAGGACAGGATCACTTTATCGGAAAAGGATAATTCCAGCTTTGATCTGGTCGCCAACGACACGGATGTGGAAGGTGATCGCCTGACGCTCATCAGTGTCGCCGTGGCAGCAGTAACTGGCCTCGCCATCACCAGCGAACAGGCCGCGGCAGCCTTCTCCGTGGTTGATGGCAAGCTGGTTGTCGATCCTTCCTCGGTCTTCGTGGCTCTCGAAGATGACCAGCAGGCGACCGTGACGCTGACCTATACGGTACGCGACGCCAATGGCGGGGAAGCGCAAGGCACGACAACTGTAACCGTCGACGGTTACACCGAATACACCATCGTCAGCGGTACTGACGGTAACGATGTGTTGGTGGCCGGCGATGGCAAGGACATGCTGGAAGGCGGTGACGGCAACGACACGCTTCTGGCCGGTGCCGGCAACGATATGGTCGACGCGGGTGCTGGAAACGACCGTGTTGTCGCCGGTGAAGGAAATGACCTCGTAGAGGGCGGGGCTGGTAACGACGTTCTGATGGGCGGCGCCGGCAATGATGTCCTTCACGGCGGCGCTGGAAACGACCAGCTGAACGGCGGTTCCGGTGACGATACTCTGATCGGCGGGGCAGGCAATGATGTGCTGACCGGCGGTAGCGGTGCGGATACTTTCGTTTTCGCGGCCGGCAGCGGCCGGGACGTTGTGACGGACTTCCAGGCTGGCGCTGACGGCAAGGATATCGTCCAGCTCTCGAAGGACGTCTTTTCGGACTACCAGGCGCTCATCGCTTCGGGCTCCTTCACGGATGGTGACAATGGCGCCCAGATCGCTTTCAAGGATGGATCGACCATAACCTTCGACGGTGTGAAGACCGAGCAGTTCGTCATCGACGACTTCCGCTTCGCCTAAGCCACAAAAGGCGCATCCTCCGGGATGCGCCTTTTTCTCGTTTGCGGGCGGTTGTCACCGGCATGTTGTCGCCAGCTGTTACGGACGCTGCGATCTCAACGGATAGTAAAATGCGTTTTCATTCTGCCAATAATAATGTTCGCCGGTTCAAGGGTGTTTTTTCAGGTTGCGTGACAGCCATCATCGGCATCGGTCTGATGAGTGCTCTGGTCAATATTCTCTATCTCACCGGCTCGCTGTTCATGATGGAAGTCTATGACCGTGTGCTGCCGAGCCGAAGCCTGCCAACGCTGGTGGCCCTCTTCGTCATCGCAGCGGTGTTATATGCGTTTCAGGGGCTGTTCGACGCCATACGCGGGCGTTTGCTGGTGCGTATCTCCGATCGTCTCGATCAGGTGTTGTCGACGAAGGTATATGATGCGGTGATCGGCCTGCAATTGCGCCTTCCCGTCAGCGGCCGTCAGGCCCAGCCGCTTCGTGATCTCGACACGATCCGCTCTTTTCTTTCGGGAAGCGGGCCGACTGCGCTTTTCGACCTGCCCTGGCTGCCTTTTTATATCGCCATCTGCTTTGCTTTCCATTTCTGGCTCGGCGTCACGGCTCTTGCCGGCGCGGCCATTCTCACGGTGTTCACGCTGATGACGGAGCTTGTCTCCAGGCGTCCCGTGGAGGAGGCCGCGCAACATGCCTCCAGACGCAACCGGCTGATCGAAGCCACTCGCCGCAATGCCGATATCATCGCCGTCATGGGCATGGCCTCGTCGTTGCGGGATCGCTGGCAGACGGATAATCGCGCTTATGTGCGCGAGCAGCGTTCCGCAAGCGATATCGCCTCGGGTTTCGGCGTCGCGAGCAAGGTGCTGCGCATGCTGCTGCAATCCGGCATTCTGGCCGTCGGTGCCTGGCTCGTCATCAACGAGCAGGCGACACCCGGTATCATCATCGCCGGTTCCATCCTTTCGGCGCGGGCACTGGCGCCGGTCGATCTCGCCATTGCCAACTGGAAGGGTTTTATCGCTGCCCGTCAGAGCCGTCGCCGTCTTGAAAAAACACTTGCGCTTCTACCGGACGGTGCTGTCCGCATGGACCTGCCCGCACCACAGGCCCTGCTGTCAGTCGAACGCGTTAGCGCCATCCCGCCGGAAGCGAACGAACCGGTGCTGCAAGATATCGCTTTCACGCTCGCTGCCGGCAGCGGCATAGGCGTGATTGGCGCGAGCGGCTCCGGCAAGAGTTCGCTCGCGCGCCTGCTCGTCGGCCTTTGGCGGCCGTTCAAAGGCTCGATCCGGCTGGATGGCGCGACGCTCGACCAATGGCCAGCCGCCGCCCTGGCGCGTCATATCGGCTATATGCCGCAATCGATCGAACTGCTGGATGGCACGATCGCCGAAAACATTGCGTCCTTCGATCCGGAAGCGACATCGCACGAGATCATCGCTGCGGCGCGTAGCGCGCAGATCCACGATCTCATCGTCGGCCTTCCGGATGGCTATTCCACCGAAGTCGGCGAAACCGGCCGGCAATTATCGGCGGGGCAGAAGCAGCGGATCGCACTTGCGCGAGCGCTTTACGGCGATCCCTTCCTCGTCGTGCTCGACGAGCCGAATTCCAACCTCGATTCCGAAGGTGAGGATGCGCTGACGGCAGCCATTCTCGGAGTTCGCGAGCGCGGCGGCGTCGCCGTCATCATCGCCCACCGCCCGAGCGCGCTTTTTGCCGTGGACAAGGTGCTGATGCTCGCCGATGGGCGGCAGCAGGCTTTCGGACCCAAGGACGAAGTGCTTGCCAAGGTGCTTCGCCCGGTCAGTGGCTCGGCCGGCGCACTCAAGGTGGTGCAGAGCGCAGAAACAGGAAAGGTATAAGAGATGGACGATTGGCAGGCACTCAAGCGCTCGATCCGCAGCCATCTTCTAGTTGGAGTGTTCGGATTTCTGACGCTGGTCGGCGTGTTTGGCGGCTGGGCCGTTGGCACCGAGATCGTCGGGGCGGTCATCGCGCAGGGTTCGCTGGTAGTGGAAACCAGTCTGAAGAAAGTCCAGCATCCGGTGGGCGGCGTCGTTAGCGAGCTGATGGTGCGCGACGGCGACCGGGTGAAGGCGGGTGACGTGGTGATGCGGATTGATGCGACGATGACCAGGGCAAACCTCGCCATTATCGTGAAAAGTCTAGATCAATTCGTCGCCCGCAAGGCGCGGCTGGAAAGCGAACGCGACCGGGCCGGTAACGTGGTTTTCCCGCAAGTACTGCGTGACCGGGGTGGCGACAGCGAAATCGCCGCTATGATGAGTGCCGAGCAGCGTCTCTACGAGAGCCGCAGGGCCGTTCGCGAAAGCAAGAAACGTCAGCTCGAACAGCGGGTTCGGCAGCTTCGCGATGAAATAGCGGGCATGGAGGCCGAGCGCGCGGCGAATTTACGCGAGCAGGGCATGGTTGATGACGAGCTGAAACGGTTTCGCTCCCTTCATGACAGGGGGCTGATGGAGAAAAGCCGGCTCAGCACGCTGGAGCGGCAGGCGACGGATATCGACGGTGATATCGGCCGGCTTATGGCGGGCATTGCAGGGGTTGAGGCGAAAATCAGCGAAACCGCACTGCAGATCATCCAGATCGACGAGCAATGGTCGGAAGAAGTAGGATCGGATCTGCGCGAAATGGACGCTCGCATCGGCGAATATGTCGAACGCCGAGTGGCGGCAGAAGACCAGCTGAAGCGCGTCGATATCATCGCACCGCAGGACGGTCTGGTGCATCAGTTGGCTGTCCACACTGTCGGCGGCGTCGTCGCTCCCGGCGAGCCAATCATGATGATCGTGCCGGAGGTCGACAAGCTCGTGGTCGAGGCCAAGGTCGCGCCGCAGGATATCGACCAGATCTTTTACGGGCAGGCGACGAACCTGCGTTTTTCCGCATTCAACCAGAAAACCACGCCGGAAATCAGCGGAACGGTGGAGCGCATTTCGGCTGACGTGACATTAGATCAGCGGACGGGTATGAGCTACTACATCGTGCGCGTCGCCATATCGCAGGAGCAGACAAAGCGGCTTGGACAAGTCACTTTGATGCCCGGCATGCCGGTAGAAGCCTTTATAACGACCGGTGAACGAAGCGTGCTATCCTATTTTCTCAAGCCCTTGTCGGACCAGTTAAATCGAACTTTCCGGGAAACCTGACGGCTTACGTTCCATGAATTACACCATTCAGATATTAAACGTCGGCCCAACACAGGTGGTCCCAAGTTGGCGCTCGTTCAGAGCCCATGAATAGAAGGTTCAGTTTGTGGACCAAGGAGGCGAATTATAGTCGCGTTTTTCTCCATGGGATGGTGCCATGATTTACGGGAGGGCTGGCTAAAATAGAGTCAGGGCGGTCTATTTCTATCTGTATGTTTTTGTTTTGTTATTTTGACTGAAATTTTTAGTGTGCGTAAAAATGTGCGTGATAGGATGCGAGGCGTTATGAGATTTTACGGATATAATCACGGAAATGCGACAGGCCTCTTTGGTATATGAAGTGAAATCTATCCCTCAGCGCGTCCATCAAACTCTTGGCTTTTGGCGAGAATGCGCATAACCACCACGTCCTCCTCCTCCACGACAAACGCCACGCTAGCACTGCGTTCAAATCCGATAATGCGCAGACCGGAGCGCACTTCCTCGCGCACGGTGCCGCGTTAGGGAAAAAAGTTCAGCGAACTCAGAAAACCGCTGATGCGCTCAATGTATCGCTCGGCGGTGACGGTTGAGCCGGACTTATCAAGGATGCGGGCATGAATGCGCACGATGTCAGTCTGCGCCTCCGGCGACAGGCGCACAGCGTAATACTTCATTTACCTGTGGCCTTCGCCCTTGGCGATGCGGGCGCGGACGTTCGCCATCCCTTCATTGAGTGGGACGGCACGAGCGGGGTCTGCTTTGTGGGCATAGTAGGCTGGCGCAACTTCGTCCCGCAGCCAGCGTTCCACGGCAGCATCTCGTGCGGCAAGAGTACGGAGGCCATCGCGAATGACTTCGCTTTCCGTTGCGTACTCGCCCGATGCCACCTTCGCCTTGACCATTTCGGCCATGTCGATGGGGAGGGTGATGCTGAGAGATTGAGTGGTGCGCATGTTCGTCACTTTCGTTTCCTCACCTTTATAGCACGTGACACGATTTAATCCTACACTCTTACCGATGATAGAATTGCTGATATGAAACACAGAAAGCTCGGACATGCCGTCCGGGCCTCTCGTTTTTGACAAAACGCTGTCTTTTACTCAGTACCGTCTCGTCCGCGCAGTAGCGGTGGAAGCCAGCTCTTGCCCGAAAGGTGCTTTTCAGCTTCCTGTACCGCCTCAGCTTTCGGAGCCTTTTCTACGGCCCGCACCAGTTGGGGAGCGCATCCCGCGTCCTCCAAGACTTCGGCAATACCAGCCTTGGACAAACGGTTGAGGAATGTGGCATCGGCTGCCCAGTGATTGCGCATGTCCAGATTGACCGCCTCCGCAATGTGGTCTGCATTCGCAAGTCTGCACTTGCTCTGGTCGTTCTTGGCCTTCACCGCGTTCAGGTTGGCGGCAGTGACGAATGCCAGCAGTTCCAACAGTGTGTCGATGGGCTGGTCAAGCAACCATGTCCACAGGTCGGCAGGCTGGCCGGGGAGGGTGTCGCCCCATGCCTCTTTCATCGTTTGCCATGCCGCAAGGGGACGTGCCTCCGCTGGCTCCTTGATGGATGGAGCAAGCTCGCGGCGCTGGCCGTTCACTTCTACCGCCGCCTCGACAGAGGCATAGCTCCCAAGGAAGATACGGCCTACCAATGGGTAGAGCAAAGCTGCGAGGGCAATGGCGGGCCGGTTCGCAAGTTCCACCCGCATCGCGGCAGTGCGGATGGCGGTCAGTTCCTCAACCAATGCGGCAGAATAGCCTGCATCCGGCTGCTCTAGGGTAGGTAAAACGGCCACCATGCCACCATCACCCTTGTGTTCCGTGTCCTCGGTGTCGTCACGGCGAAGCTGTTCCAGTGCCACCTTGTCGTCCGCCTTCACATATCCACGTCCGATCTGCACAGCGCCGAATTGGTCGAGATAAACAAGGCATGCTCCTGCGGGTCGAAGGATTTGATGACGTTCTGGATGGCGGCGATGCGTTGTTCGATTTCGGACAACCGTTGTTCCTCGTCTTCAATTGTGGGGTCGCCCTCGTCAAAGGCTTCAGTCCCTGCCTGCATCTCATCGAAGCGTTCTCCGAGCGCCGAAAGCTCGGCCTGCTCGTCCTCGGTCAGTTCGCGGGTGTGTGGATAAATCCGCCCAAAACCGCCGCCATACATGACCGAGGCATCGAGGGAGGTTTGCACCCAACCCCACCCCTCGGCTTTGAGAGGCTCCACGGCCTGCTCCAGAGTGCTCATCGCAAGCTTGGTCAGTAACGGTTGGTCGGTCAGAAACGTGCTAGTGTCCGCGTTGAACAGGTCACGCAAAACGTTTCCCCCTGCCGCTTCGTAAACCTCCAACCCCATAAAGCGGGCCAGTCTGTCGGTGCTGCGCACATGCTCACTCGTCAACATGGCGCGGAGGGTGTGCGGGTCACGGTTGTAGTAAGGACTTTCAAACCACACCCGTTCCTGTTCGTCATGACTGTCGCTGATGGCAAGGGCTTTGGCTTGCTCCACGTTCATTCCGTCCCCGCGCATCACGTCCAGCACCTTGGGAGACAGGTTCGCCAGCTTTAACCGTTGGCGCACAGTGATGATGGATTGACCGAACCGCGCCGCAATGGTCGCCGCTGTCGGCGAGTTGACGATAGGAGAGGATTTCATCAACGATGTTCATGGCCTCCCGCTGTACGTTTTCGGCCAGTGACAATTCGGTATGATTATCGGTGTCCCGCACATTCCAGGGAATTTCCACATCCTCTGCCAAGCGGCCTTCTTTCGCCAGCAGGCGCAACGCGGCCAGACGGCGGGCACCCGCCACCACCTCATATTTGCCTTTCTTGCCTTTGCACACGGTGAGAGAAGTCCTACAGCCTTGATGCTGTCGGCCAGTTCCGACACGCCTACAGTGGAATTGACACGCCGGACATTGGCCGTACTTAGTGCTAGATGGCTGAGAGCGATGGCCTGAACTTCATACTGGATGCTGACGGTGGTGGTGTCTTGCGGCTGAACGGTCATGTTCATGGTCTTTGTCCTTTGGTTTGATTGACTTCGTAGGACAAGGAAACAGGACCCCGTCCTGCTTCCCGGGGCCGCGCGAGTGGTGGGGTTGGAAGGGGACAACAGGGATTCGCGGGGAACCGGCCGCACGGAACGCAGTGGAGGAAGCTGGGCGGAAGACCTGTTTGGGGGAGAGAAGGGGCGAAGCCCCTCGGACCCCGTAACAAAAAAAACGCGGTAACAGCGTATTCTCAAGAGGCTGCAACTATTTATATTCGTAAATTATTTGACTACTTGTGCGTGTTGGCGGGCGCGATTATCATGAGATGCGGGACTGTCGCCAAGTGACTACCCCATGTTCACGATTACTATAGGTCTACCTAAGACGAGCTGTCATATTTTTTAAATAATTATTTTATGTAGCAACCCAATGGTGCTGTTTAAGGGGCGTCGCGAGAACCATTTCTATAGCGGACAATCACATTGGAGCTGCGTCAATGAGTGATAGCAATTCGTACGGACGAAAGCAGGAATTGGCCAAAGAACTCACCTAGTACGCAGGTTGGTATCGCGCTGACAGCAAGCGTTACTGTCGGCTATTCGTGGCATTGACGCTTGCGACGATGCTGGGAGCAGTTGTCACATCCTTTCTTGTTGCTATAGATTTCTCCAAAAAAGGGGACGTCGCCAAGGCCGTGGTTGTTGGCTTGCCCTTGTTAACAGGTCTATTTGCTACACTCATCAGTCAATTTCATCTTCAAGATTTATGGAGGCTACGCGAAATAGGTCATGTCGAGGCTATGATACTGCGCGAGAAAGTGAAGGCGTTGCCTACAGCAGTTGATGATGTTGAAATGCGAACTGCGCTGCTCCCCTACGAACTGGAAAAACACGAACTGATGCGGCGCCAAGCAATGGTTTTTTTTGAGTATCTGCCCCCGCAGAAGGCCACGGGACAGCACGAAAGCGAGTAGGCGTGGAAGCTCGTCAGTTCGTTTACTCGCTTGGTGACAGTTAACTATCGTTGAATTTTTAGCCTTTCGACGCTGCAGGCGTAGGTTTCTAAGGCAAAGATGAGATATTATATCTCGACTGTCTCGAGCGTATTCACTGCCATGGGCGTGTGAATGTATTTTGGGGAAAGGGTTGAAGCCCGCTGGGTCAGAGGTTTTTCGAGTGAACGGGATGTTTTGATAATTAATATCGCTGACGACTATATAGTTTAACAAATATATTAATTCATTCAATCTGTTAAGTGAAATTTTCCTCCCCCTGTTCGCTGTGGCTTGATTTGAGAGTTACGTGTGACTATTCATGAAAAAATGAAACGTTCAGTTGTGTTTTGGTTGACCGCTACTGCGTTGGGTTTCGCAGCCTTTCGTGGTTTTTCGGAAGATCCCGACAGGTTTCGTCACAACATTCCCTGTGGCATTGAGGTGGAGCGCTCTGGGTTTGCCGTATCGGACTATACAGGTATCGGCGGTCCGGGAGATTTTTTTGCAATTTTCGCGGTCTTCGATCTTACTGAAAAAAGTGCAGAGCAGATTAAAAACGGCGGCGTTCCTTTTCTTGAAGGATTGAAATGTGAGAAAGCTGCCCCCCCTCATCAGGAGCGCCCACGCAAATACTTTGTTTGGCGAGAGACGCCAACTCTGCTGCAATCCCGTTTCAATACTGAGGTATTTGAAACAATCCGCGACTACCTATCTCAGCGCAATTTAAAACTCAGCATCATATCCGACGTTCTTACTGCCTCTCAGAACGCGCTATCATCGACAGGAAGCTATATCGGGCAGCAAAACAATGGTTTTCTGCTGGTAGTCCCGGACCGACGCAAAGCTTACTATATTTACTCCAACTAGGTTTAGATAATAATGGCCGTATATTCGTACACCGACCTAAGCATCCAGAATGCCGTATACAAGTTTCTTTACGGGACATTCGATCCTATCAATGATCTGGCCGATCATGCCGAGAGAATTCGTGAAGAGACAGGTTCAGGTGATAGTATTTCCGTCGGATTGCAAGCATTCATGCAAGACGGCCCGGGCAGGTATATCAAGCCCAACAATTTCAGTATTGTGTCGGCTTTTTTTGACGATACGATTCCGCTGGCCGATGGGTCTTACACTCTCGCAGCATTGATGGGTTTAGGTGGATTCGAAGGTAAAAGCTCTACGGCATCTATTAGAACGTATCCAATTGATATCACGTCTGCCGACTATGACACGCGTGCTTTTGTGTGGGGCACTACGGGTTATAGTATTCGGGACGCCGTATTTACGGTCCAGAATGGTTCGCGAACAATTCAATCTATGGAAATTGTTGCAGAACAGGAAAATTTTGATTTCACCGGGGGACCGGGAACCAGTTACATAAATTCGATACTCAGCAAAATCGTTGATCCAATGAAAGTTGGCCTAACATTTTTCGTCAATTTTGTTGGTCAAGGATCAATATTTGAAGAGTACTCTGCATCTGATTATAGTACAGATGCAGATATGTTTGCAAATTTGCTCTATCCGGAAAGTGTTTGGAAGGCTTATCTTGCTGTATTCGAAGGCACACAGTTCGTTTTGGATACTACAGCAGATCCGCTTAGAGGATTCATTGAGGACGGCAGAAATGTTCTTTATGGGGATCGCACAGAAGACGATCTTCTAGATGCGAATGCTCCCGCCAACAACGTTGGTCCTGATCTTCTTCCGGTAGTACTCGTAGGTGGCGGCGGTGACGACACTCTCATTGGCAGCGCTTGGTCGGATTTGCTATTCGGCGGTACGGGAGATGATGTCATTCATACGGGCCGACCCTCGGCGGATGGCAAAGAAATGGATGATGAATACGCGGATACCGTGTCTGCCGGAAGTGGCGATGATACCGTTTACGCGGGCGGTGGCTATGATTTGGTCTCGTTAGGTGCTGGTAATGATGCAGTTCACTTTATGGGAGAAGGAAACCGCTCAGTCGTTTGGGGGGGAGAGGGTATTGACCGGTATTTCTTTGACTCAGCGGCTCATGTGCTTCTTCTGGACATGCCAGACCTCACTGAAGAGCTATTTGCGAAGCTTTCTCCAGAGATGCTTTTCGGTATCATCGATAGCGGCGAGTACCCGTACACCCACATCGTCATCAATGCAGAAAATCAAGACGAGTTTTATTACAATGGAATTAAGCTAGGCGAGGCCATTGTCCATTCGAAAACTTCTTTCAATGATACCGGCGACGTGATGGTTTATGAAGCGAAGCAGGACGATAATGATGAGAACGTCTATTACATAAACCTCGAATACATTACTAGGGAATACGGAGAGGATACTCATAGAACATTCAGGCAGTCGAACAACGAAAATGTTGCGGTGGTAACCTCTAACATATCCGGTGCTGGATACACTGTAGCATTCTATAATACTGATCCTGAAAATCCGGATGTATTTAACAAGGCGTTTACTCTGGATGGATTTGTTGAAGGTATTGGGGGTGTCGCTGTAAATGGAGATGACTACAGTTATGAGTTCTTTCACCGGTACATCCGTTACAACTTTGCAATAGACGAGGTGCAAAAAGAGATTCTAATTTCAGAAATCGGTCAGATTGGATACATGAATAGGGTCACGAAGTGGCACCAGGCGGGAGCCCATGAGTTTGATGAGACAACGACTGATCGCTTTCAAAAACTTAAAGCAGAAGGGTATGATACTGCTCAACGGTATGTCGTGAATGCCTCCGACTATTTGGTCGAAGTAGATGAGGACGACTCCAATGACGGAAATTTCACGGGCAAAGTTGGCGCACAGAAGTTCAAGGGCGGAAGTGCGGGTTCTGGAATAGGTGGAACTGGTCCCGGAGTCGACTACTCTTCGTCAAGTAAGGCAATTTCTGTTGACATGAAGCAAGGTCGCGGAGAAAGCGGCGATGCCAGGGGCGATATTTATGTCGGTATTAAGAAAATCATAGGATCCAGCTTTAGCGACAATTTCTATGGTGGGACCAATGACAACCATTTTGTGGGTGGAGCTGGAGATGATTGGTTCAGTTTAGTTGAAGCAGGAAGCGATATTATTGAGGGTGGAGATGGTCTCGATTCCGTTGCCTTCCAAGGTGAAATAAACGATTATAGCTGGTCGCGAAATGCTGAAGGCAGAGTAACTGCCAGTAAAGGCGACGGATATTCGGTTGCTCTTGATGGAATCGAGCATTTCAGCTTTTCAGACGGATACATGACGTTGGCCGACGTGGAACAACTCATGGACCAAACCGTGACAAGCACCTCTGCAGATGAAACATTGGCGCTAGGTCACGGCAATGATTCCTACATTTATGCCCGCGGAGCTGGGCATGACGTGATAGTTGAAAATGCAATGGAAGGAACGAGTGATCGCCTGGTAATGCCGGGCTTCATATTTGACGACGTTGAGTTCACCAGACAGGGGGACGATTTGATTATAACCGTTCCAGAATCCGCGACGGAAGCCGGTGATGGTGGCTCTATTCTTGTGAAGAATACGCTATTTGACGATGATGCCGGCATCGAGAATTTTGTATTCGAAGACTGGAGCTATACGAAGGCAGATGTGCGTTCTGTACTTCTTTCGCAGCTCGCCACGTCCGGCGACGATGTGATCGAAGGTTTCCGGAATACTGGAGACTATCTCGAAGGTGGTGCTGGTAACGATACTTTTGTGTTCAAGCCTGATTTTGGCTGGGATACCATTGGTGATTTCTTTGCCGGCGCGGGGACTGATGACGTCCTCGAATTCCGCGGAGGGGTCTTAGCAGACTTCGAGGCCGTTCTGGCTGCCGCTTCACAGGTTGGTAATGACACCATTATCAACATTGACGGCACCAACGGCATTACACTCGCGAACGTCAACCTTGCGGACTTGCATCGGGATGACGTGCGGTTCGTCGCATAGGATCTGACTCTTGTCTAAATACTCGAATAGTGAAATGCGGCGACCTCCGGTCGCCGCTGCCCTGCGCGCAACACGCTATGCATTTGGGTCCGTTGCTCTTCTCAGTGCTTTCACCAATATCCTGATGTTGACCGGCCCGTTGTTTATGATGCAGGTCTACGATCGGGTTTTGTCCAGCCGCAGTGTACCGACACTTGTCGCCCTCTCGACGCTGGCGATCACTCTTTATCTGTTTCTCGGTATTCTCGAGCTTATCCGGTCGCGAATCCTTTCGCGTATCGGCGAACGTATCGAGGAGCAGCTCGGCGGCCCGACTTTTGACGCCGTTATGCTGCTTCCGCTCAGGATGTCCAAAAAAGAGGTGGCGGCACAGCCTCTTCGCGATCTTGAGCAGATGCGTCAGTTTATGAGCGGTCCGGGGCCGGTGGCGATCTGCGACATGCCATGGTTGCCGCTCTATATCGGTATCCTGTTTCTGTTTCACGCCTATCTAGGTTGGCTGGCAATTGCAGGAGCGACGCTGTTGGTCGTGCTGACGCTCTGCAGCGAAGCAGTTCTGCGTGATCCGACACGGCGAGTTGCCGCGCTCTCATCGGCGCGTGCCGATTGCATTGAGGCAGGGCGACGAAATGCAGAAGCGCTGCATGTTATGGGCATGAAAGGTGCCTACGCTCGCAAATGGCACGAGACAAATTCTGCCTATGTTAAGGAACAGCGGCAGGCGAGTGATGCGACAAGCAGCTTCTCGACCTTCTCGAAGATTTTTCGACTGGCACTGCAATCGGCTGTTCTTGCGCTGGGCGCATGGCTTGCGATCAATCAGCTCGCGTCACCTGGCGCGATGATTGCGTCTTCTATCCTGACATCCAGGGCGCTCGCCCCCATAGAGCAGGCGATCGGCCAATGGCGTGGTTTTGTTAACTTCAGGCAGGCCAAAGGCCGCCTAAGCCAGCTTCTCGAAAAGATCGGCCCGGATCAGGAAAAAATGGCTCTCCCGGCGCCTTCAAAAACACTTTCTGTCTCAGGCGTTTCTGTCCTTGCCCCTGGCAATCAATCACCGACCGTGCGTAACGTCAGCTTTTCGCTTACAGCGGGGCAGGGACTGGGTATTATTGGTCCTAGTGGCTCCGGCAAGTCCACGCTTGTACGGGCTTTGGTCGGCATATGGCCTCCGGCACGAGGAACCGTCAGGCTGGACGGGGCAGAGATTGACCAGTGGCATCCGGAAGCGCTCGGCCCTTCGATCGGTTACCTGCCACAGGGTGTGGAATTGTTTGACGGAACAATAGCGGAAAACATCAGTCGGTTCTCCGGATCCGCTAACCCGTCTCATGTCATAGAGGCGGCGAAACAGGCAGATGTGCACGACCTCATATTGTCTATGCCGCAAGGATACGACACAAGGATTGGCAATAGCGGTGCGTCTTTGTCGGCTGGGCAGCGCCAGAGGATCGGACTTGCACGGGCGTTATTTGGTAATCCCTTCTTGATCGTTCTGGATGAACCCAACGCCAGCCTAGATGCGGAAGGCGAAATGGCGCTGACGAATGCGATTGTCATCGCCTGTCAGCGAGGTGCCATCGTGGTGATTGTCGCGCATCGGCCAAATGCGCTGTCGGCTGTCGATAACGTTCTCGTACTTGCCCAAGGCGCTACGGTTGGCTTCGGTCCGCGTGACGAGGTTTTGCGTAAGGCGACAATGCGCGCAGTATCGGAAAAAGCATGAATCCTAATACCTCGAAACCAAGCGCTGCTAGCCACTCTATCCGGCTTTATACGATTGCAGGCGTAGGAACCGTTGCCTTGATGGGCTTGGGCGTTGGTGGCTGGGCCGCGACTGCTAATCTTTCCGGTGCAGTGGTGGGTGCGGGTACCGTTGTTGTCGACGGCAACGTCAAACGCATCCAGCATCGAGAGGGCGGCATAGTCGGCGATATCAAGGTGCGTAATGGGACTGTCGTCAAGGCCGGTGACCTGCTTATCCGGCTTGACGATACGGTGACGCGAGCCGGGCTGGCCATGGTGACGAAACAGATTGATCAGTTGAACGCCAGACGAATGCGACTTTCAGCCGAGCGCGAGCGCGCGCCGGTAATCGCGGCTCCGACGATATCTCTTGGCCAGAAGGCTGAATCAGATAGCGCGGAATATATCAAAGCTGAAGTGGCTCTTTTTGTCGCCCGAAAACAAACGCTTGATGGTCAAAAAGCTCAGCTCGGGCAGCGTATCGATCAAATACGTCAAGAAAACGAGGGGCTCGTTGTTCGCAAGAGTGCCAAGGAAGAGGAATTGTCGTGGATTGGACAGGAACTTATCCGCGTCAGAAACCTTGCCGATCAGCAACTGATCCAGTTCAACCGCCTTGCAGAACTGGAGCGACTGCGGGCTCAATTGGATGGCGAACGCGGCCAGTTGATGGCCGAGATTGCAAGGGCGGCTACGCGCGTCATAGAGACGGAACTCCAGATCCTTCAACTTGATCAGGATCGCCTGGCGGAAGTTCTAACCGAACTACGTGACGTTGATAACAAACTCGCCGAGCTTACAGAACAAAAGGTCACGGCCGAAGACCAGTTGAAACGCATCGACGTCCGATCCCCGCAGGATGGCATAGTTCATGAACTGGCGGTCCATACCATTGGAGGCGTTATCGGGGCAGGCGAAACCATCATGCAGGTAGTGCCGGTCAATGACCGTCTCGTCGTCGAAGCCCGAATACAGCCCGCCGATATCGACCAGATACATATTGGCCGGCAGGCAGTCCTGCGTTTTTCGGCTTTTAACCAGCGTACAACTCCGGAAATTACTGGACAGGTAAGAACAGTCGCCGCTGACCTGGCTCACAATCCACAAACGGGTGAGAGCTGGTATACGGCCCGTATCCAGATCGAGCCGGAGGAACTGTCTAAGCTGGGTAATCTCAATCTGCTCGCAGGCATGCCGGTCGAAGCCTACATCAAGACGAGCGAACGAACTGCCTTGTCCTATCTCGTCAAACCGCTCGCCGACCAAATCAACAGGGCAATGCGTGAGGACTAGCAATTTCGAATGCGTAAAATTCTATATTTTTCAATAAGATCCTAAAAAGTAAGACAACGATTTTGCAGAAGGGGCCTCTTCTCCAGAACTCAGCCGATTGTTATTGGCAGGCAGTTAAAAGGAGAATGTTTATGATGCGGAATTCTATCTCAATTGTCGCGCTTATGTTCCTCGGCGGGTGTGTTTCTGCGCCGAGTGCCGAAACCAGCAAGGTGGCCGTCAAAGCCGATAAGCGTAATACACCGTACGACCTTTCTGAGGTTTGCCTTACTGATCAAGGGAACCCCGTATCAAAGGGCATGGTCTACAAGGGCAAGACCTGCTCGCAGCCGGACGTTGTCAGTTTTGTGAACAAGAACGTTCTCATCTGGCGATAGGAACCGCTCTGTGTGGAGGATTGTCATCTGCTATGGTCTGAGCGTATTGTTGCTCGATGTAAAAGGCCCATCAGGGCCTTTTTCTATTTTAACCTTTCACCAATGCGCCGTTACATTGAAGTTACATGGCTTGGGTGGAGTTACTGATTTCAGGTGCAAATCATTGGAAAACATGGTGCTGGAGATCGGATTCGAACCAACGACCTACGCATTACGAAGCCAGAATGACAGTATTTCGGTAATATCGTCATTTGTATAAAACGATGCAATATAGTCATTTTATCGAAGTATATAGTATTCTTTACTTCCCATTTTGCGTTACGTGAGCCATAAATCGGTTACATGGAAGTTACACGAAATGCCCAAAATCTACCTCACTACGCGCTCGTTCGGGAGGCTCTATGTCCTGCGGGTAAAGACCAAGAAATCTATCGGGACTTCCCCGTCGCAGCTGATGGAAGTGTCAAGCACGGTTCCGTAGCAGGGCTTGGGCTGCGGGTGACTGCTTTGGGCAACAAGACGTTTGTGCATAGCTATGTTTTCAATTGCCGACGGTGGTTCTGACGGTAGGTGCCGCCAGAATGGCAGTCTCCGACAGACAGCGCAAAGTCGATGCGGGTGAAAACCCTGACCTTGATGAAAATGATCCTCGCCGAATTCGTCTGATGACGGTGCTAGAGGCGATTGAGCGGTACTGGGATAGCCACATCACAAGTCTCGCTCCCAAATCACAGGAAGCATTTGTCAGCTTCGTAGGAATGCGGCTGCGGCGGACACCGAAAATAGCCACACGGCGTGGTGCGAACAAGACGACGGCTTACACGGACTTCGGCGAGATGTTCGGTGATCGACCGTTCTCTTCCATAAAGCCACTGGATATCGAGCGCTTCCAGCAGCCGTTTACGTCGCTTCACAGCTACATGGTGGACTGCCAAATTAGCCTTGAGCAAATTGCGCAGGTTGTCGATCGCCTTGGAAAGGATAAAACGCTTCTGCTGTTCGATCACACTGATATTCTCAGGAAGTGCGCCACCTATGTATGAAAGTGTGTTGTTAACTTTGCTCCGGCACGGACGGGGTTCAGGGGTGTCCCCTGACGCACCTGCCGGTTTTCTCCAGACGCCGTGCGGCTGGTCAGAAAACCGTGCAGAGCATCGCCGCCGCTTCAATGCGTAATACACATTGGGCGATGCGTAGGTGCGCTGTCATGCATTGATACACGCAGGCCGGGAATGTTCAAGGTGGCCGCAGGTGTATGAGGCTACTCTGGGAAAAGCACCTTTACCCAAGTCGGCGGGGTGCGTCCGTGTACCGCTTTGATTCTTTCCAGAACGTTTGCGAGAGCCTCCTCACCAAGGATTGAGGGACGAGGGTCGTCAAAGCTTCGCTGAATTTCACGGCGAAAAATCTCTTCATGCAGATCGGGAGATTTTTGTAACTCCATCAGAGCCTGCATCGCTGCAAGAACGGCGTCATTGGGTGTCATGAAAGCACCGCTTTCAACCTTCGCGAGCACCCATTCTGCGACGTTTGAGGTGAGGTAGGTGTCAAGTTGCAGGCCAAGCTCAACAGCTTCGGGTTTGAGCCGCGCAGCCTGCTCCTTGTTGGCGGCAACATATTCGGGTGGATAGAAGCTACTCTCGGGCTCGCTCACTGCTCGCCCTCTCCGTAGTGCGGCGCTTCGCCCAGATACAGAGCTTCATAGTTTTCGCGGCTGTGAAAGATATTGGTAATTTCCACCACATCGGTCACCACGTAAGCGATGATGGCGGATCGTTCGAACGGCACGGTGCGCAAACCCGGATACAGGTCGTCACGGGAACGCCCGCCGCGTGGTGCATCCCCGATCTTGCGGCAACGAGCCATCATTCGTTCGGTGAATTTATTGGCCACCACACGACTTTGGCTCAGAATGGCAATGTCGGTATTAATCTGTTTGAGGTCGTCAATGGCTTCGGGTCTATACGTGACGGTAAGGCGGCGCATGGTCAGGCAGCGTTACCCTGTCCGTCCATGAAGCGGCGCAGTTCGGCCTCCGCCTCGTCGGCACTCAGACTGGGGCGTGGGTCATCGATAGACTTGTGTACGCGGGCACGGATGGCGTTGAGCCGTTCGGCATGCTCCTGCCGCTCGCGCTGCCATATCCGCATGGCGTCGCGCACCACTTCGCTGGTGGATGCATATTCGCCTGCATCCACGGTTTCGCGGATGAGGCGCAGCATTTCAGGCGTCATCGTGATGCTGATTTTCTCGGCGGCTTGCATGGCTCAACCCTTTCGTTGTCTTTCTTATAGATGGTGGCATAAAATCCTACCTGACGTCAAAAGGAATTTAATCTCGATCCTCTCGTGTCTCTTTATTAATGGCCTTGACCTTCCGCCGCACAGTGATGGCCTTGGCATCAAGCGTGTTCTTGAGGTGCACGGCATAGTGCTTCTCGATCATCTCCACGCTCGTCCGGCAGTTTTTGGCGATCTGATAGATGTCGGCACTTCCAGCAGCCGTAGGCAGATATAAGTATGGCGGAGGCTGTAAGCCGACCGTTTGTTGCCTTCACGGTCAGTCTTGAACCCGCAATCGGTCATGGCGCGGTTGAACTGCTTCTTGTGGTCCTGTGGGAACACGAGATCGGTCGGCTTGGGATCATTCCGCTTCACCAGCCGCTCAAACGGGTGCATAGCGCCCGTGGTGCTTTTGCAGTAGCCAAAGCCACGCTTACCGCGCACCTCGATCAACAGGATACGCTCGTCGCTCTCCTCGTCCTTCTCAACGGTCACGTCGCGGTATTCGAGCCGGTTGGCCTCATCCGGCCGCAGACCGGTGTTGGCCATGAACAGGATGTAGTCATGGAACTGCTCGGCGGCGTACTGCCAATTGAGCCCAGCGGCCAATTCGGCGCGCTCAAGGGTGTAGGTGTAGAGCTGCTTGTATTCCTCCGGCGAAAACCATGCCCGGTGCGTGATCTTTCCAGATGCCTTGTAGGGAGCGGAGAAGTCGGACAGGTGGCTGATCAAGCCGTGACGCAGGGCGGTTTTCATGACCTGTCGCAGGGTGACATTCTCATGATGCAGGGTACTGCGTGTTGGCACCTTGCCGGTCTCGGGATGCGGCTGGAGCCGCATGACACGGAACTCCTGCACCTTGCCCGCTGTGACGGCGCTAAGCGCCATCTTGCCGAAGTAGGGCAGGAGGTGGTTGTTGATTCGCGCCTCGTGGTCCTTCACGTAGCGCGGATTGCGCTCGCCATTGGTGAGGGGGACATATTCCTGAAGGAACTGTTTGGCGGTGTCGGCAAAGGTGCGCTCGGTCTTTAACTGGCCGATACGGCTCTTACCGCGAAGCTCTAGATACCAGTTTTCGGCAAACTCTTTGGCGAGCGCCAAGACATCGGTTTTTGTGCTGACGCGCCACTCCTTACCCTCAAGGTAGGTGGAGCATTGCCGGAGCGTGCTGTTGGCGCGGCGGTAGACGCGGACTTGTCACCAAAGACGGTATGCGAGGCCATTTCATCCTCTCAAACTGTGCGAGACACGTGTGAGGGTTATTCTACTGATTTTTGGCTGATTTTCAACGGATAAGTGCTTGATTCCGTTGGTGAGAGCGCAGGGATTCGAACCCTGGACCTACTGATTAAAAGTCAGTTGCTCTACCGGCTGAGCTACGCTCTCCCATGTCCGGGCTTGGTTGCCCTTCGGAAGTGCGCGGAACATAGGTAGAGCGATCCGTTCGGTCAACCCAAAAAAAGCGGTTTCGACACGCAATACGGTTTTTTTTGTCGCACCCCCAAAAAGGTGATTGGAGAGAGGGGGCGGCTAGGGATAAAACCGGCTTCAGACGTGTCGGGCAGACGGGTGAAATCGTTTTGCAGCAATGACATGCACGAAAATGAAGCGTGAAGCATCGGCGATTATTGAGAATCGCCGGTCTTTGCGGGATGCGGAGTTCTTTCTTGTCGATTGCCGATATTTCCCTGTTCAGCGCGCTTCTGGCTGGCGCTCTTTCATTTCTCTCGCCCTGCGTCCTGCCGCTGGTGCCGCCTTATCTCTGTTATATGGCGGGCGTTTCGGTCGAGCAGTTCAGGACGGAAGAGACCGCGCCGCGGCCGGAGGTTCGCAGAGCCGTGCTGTTTTCGGCTTTCTGCTTCACGCTGGGTTTCGCCACGGTGTTTGTGGCGCTGGGGGCCGGTGCCTCGACGATCGGTACGCTGCTGCGCCAGAATCTCGACATTCTCGCCAAGATCGGCGGTTTCATCATTATCCTCATGGGCCTGAATTTCCTCGGTGTTTTCCGCATCGGCCTGTTTTCGCGCGAGGCGCGGTTTCAGGGGGCGGGCAAGCCTGCCACGCTGTCCGGGGCCTATGTCATGGGTCTTGCTTTCGCCTTTGGCTGGACGCCCTGCATCGGCCCGGTTCTGGGGGCTATCCTCGGGGTTGCCGCGTCGCGTGATACGGTGGGCGATGGCGCGATGCTGCTTGCGGTCTATTCGCTTGGCCTTGCGGTGCCGTTCTGGATCGCGGCGGCGTTTTCCGGGTCGTTCATGCGTTTCCTCGTCCGTTTTCGCCGCCATCTTGGGCTGGTGGAAAAGCTGCTCGGCGTGCTGCTGGTGCTCACCGGTCTCGCTTTCATGTCCGGTTTCATCACCAATGTCGCGATCTGGTTCCAGGAGACCTTTCCGATCCTGATGCAAATCGGCTAAGCCTCTCGCGGATGTGAGGGAACGACCGTGACTGATATCATTGGACTGTTGTTGCCGTTTTTTGGCCTGATCTTCATCGGCTACGGTGCAGCGCGCATAACAAAACAGCCGGTCGAGGCGATGGGCTGGCTGAATACCTTCATTATCTATGCCGCTCTGCCGGCGCTGTTTTTCAAGCTTGTTTCCAAGACGCCGGTGGAAGAGCTGGCGCGGATGGATTTTGTCGCCGCCAGCCTTGCCTGCACCTACGGCATTTTCTTGGCTGTGTTCCTGATCGGCCGATTCGTGCGCCGGAACAGCCTCGCCGAAACCACCATCCAGAGTTTCGCGGCCAGCTACGGCAATATCGGTTACATGGGGCCGGGGCTTGCGCTCCTGGCGCTTGGCGAGAAGGCGGCGGTGCCGGTGGCGCTGATCGTCTGCCTTGAAAACGCCGCCCATTTCATCGTCGCGCCGGCGATGATGGCGGTTGCGGGCGGGGACAAGCGCTCAGCCGGCAAGCTCGCGCTGGATGTGGCGCACAAGGTCATCACCCATCCGTTCATCGTCTCGGTCATCGCCGGATTTCTCGCTGCGTCGCTGTCATGGCAGCCACCGGAGGCGGTGCAGCGGCTGGTGGATTATCTGGCGCAGTCGGCCGCCCCCTGCGCGCTGTTTGCCATGGGGGTGACGCTGGCGCTGCGGCCGATGAAACGCGTTCCGGTGGAGATCAGCTATATCGTGCCGGCCAAGCTGATATTGCATCCGCTCGCCGCCTATCTGGTCCTGTCGTCGCTCGGGCGGTTCGAACCGGTGTGGATTTACTCCGCGGTGTTGCTGGCGGCGCTGCCGACCGCGACGAATGTCTTCGTCATCGGCCAGCAATATCATGTCTGGCAGGAGAGGGCGTCAGCCACGATCCTGATTTCGACGGTGCTGTCGGTCTTCACGCTGACGGGCGTGGTTTATTTCATCCAGCCTTTTTGAAGCTGCCGAATAGCAATGAGGGCAGGGCCTTCAATCCGCGCCCCGGCTCGATGCCTTCGCGCATGACCATGCTTCTGAGCGTGCCGATGCCGGAGAGTACATGCAGGCCGGCCGCACGCGCCATCTGCACCGGAAGGAAATCTGAAAGAAGCGAGCGGTTCAGGAGATCGACGCTCAGCGTGCGGCTATAAACATCCGCCCGCCGTTTGCGGTCGAAGCTGCTGCCGGCGTCTGCCGCGATCGGCCGGTCTGAGACGGCGCCAAGCAGTTCCGTCAGTGCAATGATGTCGCGCAGGCTAAGGTTCAGGCCCTGCGCGCCGATGGGCGGGAAGCCATGCGCAGCTTCACCGATCAGGGCGACGCGGCCCTTGCCGAAGCGGTGCGCCGTCATGGAGGAGAGCGGCCATGCCTGCACGCTGTTTTCCACGGTAACCGCGCCGAGCATGGATTGCATGCGTTCCTCGACCTTCAGGCTCAAGGTTTCCAGCGGCAGCGCCGTCAGTTCTTCCGCCTGCTGTGGGGTGACGACCCAGACGAGGCTGGAGCGGTCATCCGGCAGGGGAACCTGGGTGAAAGGCCCCGTCGGTGTGTGGAATTCCGTGGACACATTGCCATGCGGACGGCTGTGGGAAAAATTCAAAACCACGGCGGTCTGCGGATAGGACCAGGATTTGACGCCGATGCCGGCCGCTTCCCGCACCATCGATTTCCTGCCGTCGGCACCGATCAGAAAATCGGCGGAAAGCACTTCACCATCCGCGATCGTGACCGAAATCCGGTCATTGCCGATGTCGATCGTCTCGGCGGTTGTGTCGAGGCGGGTAATATTGTGTTCCTGTTCCACTGCTTCGCCGAGAACGCCGAGCAGCGCCTCGTTCGGGATATTCCAGCCAAAAGCATCGAGGCCGATTTCAGAGGAGCGGAACTGCACGGTCGGTGCGCGCAGCAACCGGTCGGTGCCGTCGATGATCTGCATGGTTGAAAGGCGTGCGGCCGAAGGCGCGATGCGTGACCAGAGGCCGAGACGGTCCATGAAGCGGATCGACTGGTCCATCAGCGCCGTGGTGCGTTGGTCCTTCTTCTCGCTTGAAGGTGCGATGAGCGCCACATGGCGGCCGGCCCGCGCCAGTGCGATGGCCGCGATCTGGCCCGCAAGTCCCGCACCCGTTATGGCGATATCGAATTGTCTCATGGTCATGATCCATTGTTATTTCCAAAACATCATAGAGGCTTTGGGCGGGTAAATCCACTTTCGCGCCGGAACATCCGCACACAAACATTCGTTGGTTGCGACGCTATATTAGTCTTAGGATAAGCGGATTGAGCCGGTTGCAAAGCGTGGTGAATGGCCGCATACCGGAATGAACAGGGCGGATGAAAAAACGGGGCGCAGGCGCTGACCATGAAAATTTTCAACTATAAGCGTGTTCCCTATGCGGAAATCCGCGCCTTTTCCGTTCATATCTTGACTGCGTCCGGGTCGTTTCTGGCTTTTCTTGGTGTCGTCGCCGCTTCTGAGCACCGTTTTGTCGACATGTTCTGGTGGCTGGGGCTTGCGCTTCTGGTTGATGGTATCGACGGCCCGATTGCCCGCAAGGTGCGGGTGAAGGAAGTGCTGCCCAACTGGTCCGGCGATACGCTCGACAATATCATCGACTACGTCACCTATGTGCTCTTGCCTGCCTTTGCGCTGTACCAGAGCGGCATGATCGGCGAGCCTTTGTCCTTCGTGGCGGCCGGCATGATCGTGGTGTCGAGTGCGATTTATTATGCCGATATGGGCATGAAGACGGATGAATATTTCTTCTCCGGCTTTCCGGTGGTGTGGAACATGGTGGTTTTCACCCTGTTCGTGATGGATGCCAGTGCAACCACGGCCATGACCGTCGTCACCGTTTCGGTGTTCCTGACATTTCTGCCGATCAACTTCCTGCATCCGGTGCGGGTGAAGCGGTTGCGGCCGCTTAATCTCTTCGTCGTGGCCATCTGGTGCGCGCTTGGCGGTTATGCGCTGCTGATGCATTTCGAAACGCCGACATGGGCGGTGATCGCCTTCGTGGCGAGCGGCATCTATCTTTATTGTATCGGTGGAATTTTGCAGTTTTTCCCCTCGCTCGGCGCGAAATAAGAAAAAGATAAAGCCGTTTATTGCTTGTGCAAATTGCATTTAAGCAGCGTCTTTTTCAGTTGTGCGAAGCAGCAAAACAGTTATCAATACATCATGATGGCGCGGCATTGCATACGACTTGCGGCGCTATTGGGAACAATGACCGCGGCCGTTGAAACGCCTCGCAGAAGGCATGGACGTCCGGTGAGAGAGGGAACTCGTGACTGGAACTTTGGCACCGGAGGCCATGCCTCTCCTGTCCGTTCGCAAGCTGACCAAGCTGTTCGGCAATTTCGCCGCCTGCAACGGTATCGATCTCGATATAGCGCCGGGCGAAATCCATGCGCTTCTGGGTGAGAACGGTGCCGGCAAGTCGACGCTGGTCAAAATGCTGTTCGGCGTGCTTTCGCCGACCGAGGGCGATATTATCTGGCAGGGCCAGCCGGTTTCGGTGGGTTCGCCCAGCGAGGCCCGCAGGCTTGGCATCGGCATGGTGTTCCAGCATTTTTCGCTGTTCGAGGCACTGACGGTTGCTGAAAACATTGCCCTGTCGCTGGACCCGAAAATTTCATTGAAGGAAATCGCCAGGGAAGCGGAACAGCTTTCGCGCGCCTACGGTCTGCCGCTCGACCCCAATGCGCATGTGGCCGATCTGTCGGTCGGCGAACGCCAGCGCATCGAGATCGTCCGCGCTTTGTTGCAGAACCCGCGCCTCATCATTCTCGACGAGCCGACCTCGGTCTTGACGCCGCAGGAGGCCGACAAGCTGTTCGAGACGCTGGCAAAATTGAAGGCCGAAGGCCGCTCGGTGCTTTATATCAGCCATCGTCTCGAAGAGGTGCAGCGCATCTGCGACCGCGCCACCGTCCTGCGGCATGGCAAGGTGACGGGCGCCTGCGATCCGCGCAAGGAAACCCCCGCATCTTTGGCGCGCATGATGGTGGGCAGCGATGTCGCAAGCGTTTCGCGACCGACAGGCGATGCACTCGGTGCGCCGCAGATCGAGGTCATGGGGCTGTCGGTTGCGCCGCGCACGCCCTTTGCCGTGGCGCTGAAGTCGATTTCGATGAATGTCCGCGCCGGCGAGGTGCTGGCGATTGCCGGTGTGGCCGGCAACGGGCAGGGCGAGCTGTTCGATGCGCTTTCGGGCGAATATCCCGTCTATAATAATGATGCCATCCATCTGCGCGGCAAGCCGGTCGGTCGTCTCGGCATCAATGGCCGGCGGCTGATGGGCGCCGGTTTCGTGCCGGAAGAGCGGCACGGCCATGCTGCCGTTCCCGGCATGAGCCTTTCCGACAATCTGTTGTTGGCGCGGGCGCGATCCGACCGCAAGGCGTTTCTGACCGGCGGTTTCCTGCGCATCGTCAGGGGCTCGACCATTAAGGCGGCGGCGCGGCGTATTTCTGAAACCATGGATGTGCGCAAAAGCGGGGCCGATCCGCTGGCGGGTTCGCTTTCCGGCGGCAACCTGCAGAAATTCATCGTCGGACGCGAACTCGATCGTCAGCCTTCCGTGCTTGTCGTCAACCAGCCGACCTGGGGTGTCGATGCGGGTGCTGCAAGCCGCATTCGCCAGGCGCTGGTCGATCTTGCCAAGGCCGGCTCGGCCGTCATCGTCATCAGTCAGGATCTCGATGAAATCTTCGAGGTCGCCACCAATATCGCAGTCATTTCCGACGGCATGCTTTCCGAGGTCCATCCGGTGGAAGAGATGACGCTTGAAAAGATCGGCCTGTTGATGGGCGGCATTCACACGTCACAGTCGGGAGCCGCCCAGCATGCGCATTGAGCTTGAAAAACGGGCAGGGGTCTCCCGGCTTTTCACCCTGCTGTCGCCGCTTCTGGCGCTGGTTTTGACGCTGCTTGTCGGCGCCGTCATGTTCGCCATGCTCGGCAAGAACCCGCTTGATGCGCTTTACGCCTTTTTTGTCGAGCCGCTGCTCGAGGTCTGGTCGCTGCACGAGCTGGCGATCAAAGCCGCACCGCTGATCCTGATCGGCGTCGGCCTGTCGATCTGTTATCGCTCCAATAACTGGAATATCGGCGCGGAGGGGCAATTCACTATCGGTGCGATTACCGGATCCATCCTGCCGGTGCTTTATCCCGACTGGCACTCGCCGCTCATCCTGCCACTGATGATGGTGATGGGCGCCATCGGCGGCGCGCTTTATGCCGGGATTCCGGCGCTGTTGAAGACGAAGTTCAACACCAATGAAATCCTCGTCAGCCTGATGCTCGTCTATGTCGCCCAGCTTTTTCTCGACTGGCTGACGCGCGGCATCTGGCGCGATCCCGGCGGTTATAACTTCCCGCAGACGAAACCCTTCAACGACAGCGCCGTGCTGCCGGAAATGCTGGCATCGGGCCGGGCGCATTGGGGTTTCGTGTTCGCCATCGTCGCCGCCATCGCGCTGTGGTTCATGATGCGCTACATGCTGAAGGGCTTTGAAGTCACCGTGCTTGGCCAGTCGGCAAGGGCAGGGCGTTTTGCAGGTTTCTCATCAAGCCGCATGGTGTGGTTTTCGCTGCTGCTGTCAGGCGCGCTGGCAGGGCTTGCCGGCATTTCGGAAGCCTCCGGTTCCATCGGTCATCTCCAGCCCAGCATTTCGCCGGGTTACGGCTTTACCGCCATCATCGTTGCTTTTCTCGGTCGTCTCAATCCGCTCGGAATCATCCTTTCCGGGCTGGTGCTGGCGCTGACCTATCTCGGCGGCGAGGCGGCGCAGCTCTCCATCGGCGTGTCAGACAAGGTGACGCGGGTGTTTCAGGGGCTGATGCTGTTCTTCGTCCTCTCCTGCGACACGCTGATCTTTTACCGCATCCGGGTCGTCTTCACCGGCAAGGCACATCGTAAAGAAGGAGCGGCATGATGGATATGCTTCAGGCCATTCTTCTCACCGTCATCACCGCCGCCACGCCGCTGGTCATCGCCGCCTCCGGCGAGCTTGTGGCGGAGCGCTCCGGCGTGCTCAATCTCGGCGTCGAGGGCATGATGATCATGGGCGCGGTCTGCGCCTTCGCCGCCACGCATATGACGGGGTCTCCCTATCTCGGCATTCTGGCCGGCATCGCGTCGGGCGCGGTCTTCTCGCTGCTGTTCGGTTTCCTGACGCTGACACTTGTCACCAATCAGGTGGCAACAGGCCTCGCGCTCACCATTCTCGGGCTTGGCGTTTCCGGCATGCTGGGCGAAAGTTTCGTCGGCCTGCCGGGCATCAAGCTGCAGCCGATCGTCTTTCCGGTTCTGTCGGAAATTCCCTTCATCGGGCCATTGCTGTTCCGGCAGGACCTGATCTTCTACATGTCCATCGCGCTGGTCTTCGGCATCAGCTGGTTCCTGTTCAAGAGCCGCGCGGGCCTGAAAATCCGCGCCATCGGCGATAACCACGCCTCGGCCCATGCGCTCGGCATCAATGTCATCCGCACGCGGTATCTGGCGGTCATGTTCGGCGGCGCCTGTGCGGGTCTTGCAGGAGCTCAGCTGTCGCTGGTCTATACACCGCAATGGGTGGAAAACATGTCGGCCGGGCGCGGCTGGATTGCGCTGGCGCTCGTCGTTTTCGCCTCCTGGCGTCCGTGGCGCCTGCTGGCGGGCGGTTATCTGTTCGGTGCCGTCACCATCGGCCAATTGCATGCGCAGGCCTTCGGCATCGGCGTACCGTCGCAATTGCTTTCGGCGCTGCCCTATATCGCAACTATTGTCGTGCTGGTCATCATCTCGCATAATCGCCGCACGACCTTGATCAACACACCGGCATCGCTGGGCAAATCTTTCGTGCCGGACAGGTGAAGAAGAATCCGCAAGTCTCCAAACCAACAGGGGTAAAAATGAAAAAACTGGTCATCGCACTTGCCGCGTCCGTCGCGGCGCTCGGAGGCGTCGTTTCCTCCGCTGAAGCCGCCGACGCCAAGAAGGTATGCTTCATCTATGTCGGCAGCCGCACCGATGGCGGCTGGACGCAGGCGCATGAAATCGGTCGCGAAGAGCTGCAGAAGCATTTCGGCGACAAGATCGAAACGCCGTTCCTCGAAAGCGTTCCGGAAGGCCCGGATGCCGAGCGCGCCATCGAGCGTATGGCCCGTTCCGGTTGCGAACTGGTGTTCACCACCTCCTTCGGCTTCATGGATGCGACCGTGAAGGTGGCCCAGAAGTTCCCCAAGGTGAAGTTCGAGCACGCCACCGGCTTCAAGACGGCTGAAAACGTCGCGACCTATAATTCGCGCTTCTATGAAGGCCGTTACATTCAGGGCCAGATCGCCGCGAAGATGTCCAAGAAGGGTCTCGCCGGTTACATTGCCTCCTTCCCGATCCCGGAAGTGGTGATGGGCATTGACGCCTTCGTTCTCGGCGCGCAGTCGGTGAACCCGGACTTCAAGCTCAAGGTCGTCTGGGCCAATACCTGGTTCGACCCCGGCAAGGAAGCCGATGCCGCCAAG
>Ga0209282_1000154_pt1 | contig 40042 bp, 39 predicted proteins | sample Mtrugardesep15_FD_187529 | JGI IMG/M metagenome (GOLD analysis project Ga0209282, IMG submission 187529) | Root nodule microbial communities of legume samples collected from California, USA - M. trunc garden sep15 (SPAdes) (version 2) | ecosystem: Host-associated > Plants > Roots > Nodule...
CCCCCGCCAATATGGACGATATTGTTCGCCTCTCGCGGAAATCCGCCGACAAGGCAGCCGATATCGGAGGTGGTGCCGCCGACATCCACCACCATCGCATCGGAAAGACCGGTGAGGAAGGCAGCACCGCGCATCGAATTGGTCGGGCCGGAAGCGAAGCTGTGCACGGGATTGGCCGCAGCGACATCCGCGAGCGACACGGTGCCGTCATTCTGGGTCAGATAGAACGGTGCTTTCACGCCCGCTTCGCGCAGCGCATCCGAAAATGCCTGCACTGTCGTCTTGCCAAGCGTCTGCAAGGCAGCATTCAGGAGGGCGACATTCTCACGCTCCAGAAGCCCGATACGCCCAAGCGTATGGGAAAGCGTGATGCGTGCATCGGGGATCACAGAGCGGACGATTTCAGCCGCCCGTACTTCGCACTCCGTGGTCAGCGGCGAAAAGGTCGCGGAAATGGCGATGGAGGTGATGCCCGCATCGCGAATTTTCATCGCCGCCTCGCGGATTTCATCCGGGATCATCGGCACCAGCGGACTGCCGTCATATTCGTGGCCGCCATGCACCATGAAGATCAGAGGATCGACGGCGTCGTGCAGATCCTTCGGCCAGTCGCACATCGGCGGCAGCGAAGAACCTGTCGGCAGCGCAATACGGAGCGCCGCAACCCGCTCTAGCCGGGCGCGCTCCACCACTGCATTGGTGAAATGGGTGGTGCCGATCATCACCGCATCAATTGGCCGGTCCGCCGCGCCGACATGGCCCGCCACATGAGCGAGGGCCGCCTTTACGCCGGACAGAACATCCTGCGTCGTCGGAACCTTGATGGAGGCAACAATCGTGTCTCCATCGATCAAAACGGCATCCGTATTGGTGCCGCCAACGTCAATACCGATGCGTTTCATGGGAATACCGATCTGAAATCAATGTCATAACCGAAGGCGCGCGGGCCGACCGCGTCGATGCCGGCAGGCGTCGTCAGAAGTTCAGGCGCGGGCAGGGCGACAACCGTCACACGCTGGCCGTAACGCACCGATTCCGTGCCGATGGCGCCGCCGGAAACCGTGTCGAGAAGGCAAAGCAGGTCGGGCGTCATGGCAACCGGCTGGCCGTCGCGGAAGGCGACCGCCCATTCGTTCTGGAAGGCCAGTTCCATGCGCGAACCGCGGTCGGCATCGATGCCTTCGATGGTCGTGCTGCCGCGCAGGAAACCACCCGTGGTCTCGCGGGCGACATCCACCACCTTGCCGCGGAACAGCTGCTTGCCGCCCTCATGATCGAGAACCGCCTGGACGGGATCATCATGGCGCGCACGCGCCTCCATCACCGCGCGCCCGAGTTCCGTCGCCTTGGTGACGGTGTAGTGAATGCCCCATTCCTTCACTTCCTTGCCGGTGCGCGGCGCCTTGCAGGTGGCGGCGGTGGAGCCGACTTCGGTGCAGACCTTGCGCGAGATGCGCTCCATCCATTTCCACGATGCAGCGCGCGTCACGATCACCTCATTGTCGCGGACATCGACCAGCGACAGCGGAAACATCGGCAGGTTGCCGATGGCGAAGGATGTCATCTGTGCTTCGGGATAGGCGCGTCCCATCGCATCGGCATTCACGACCGGCCGGTCGAGCACGGCGGCGGCGAGGAAGGATGACAGTGCGTTCGAACCGCCGATTTCAACGCTCATGATCGCCCGGAACGGCTTGCCGAGATAATCCTCCATCACCTCGACAGCGCGGGCGAGATGCGCCGGATCCCCCAATCGCTCCTGACCAACGAGCGGCGCCCCCATCTTGGAGACGACCGCAACCATGTCATCATCGGCAAGCGCCATGGGATCCATGACCTTCACCCGTCTGCCCTCGGCATAAAGACGGCGCAGATTGAGCGTCGAGATATAGGGATTGCCTCCACCGCCCGTTCCCAGAATCCAGGCGCCGGTGGCGAGAGGTTCGATATCGTCTTCGGAAAATTCCCGGATCATGCGTCATCCTCGGGCATCCCGCAGCCTTTCCGGCCGCAAGCGATGCTCCTTCCCTTTGTCGTTCTGGTCTCATCGGTCCCGCCCTGAGGCGGGGCCGGTTTTCATGAGGCGGAGATCACTCCGCCTTGCAGTCCCAATGGAAATTGGAGAAGTTCAGGTCCCAGCTCTGCATGGGAATGAACTCGTAACCCTGAAGGCACTTGTTCGCCGCATAACGGCGGTTCGGCGCAACGGCCCAGACGTCAGGCTGAAGATCGGCGATCTTTGTCTGCAGTTCCTTGTAGGTGGCGTTCTGCTCGTTCACATTGGTCGTGGCGCGAACCTTATCGATCAGGCCGTCGATTTCCGCGTTCTGCAGCCATTCCATCGACATCCAGGTGCCGGAAGCCTTGGAATGATACTGATTGTAGAACATCGAATCCGGCGACGGATAAGTTGGCGAAATGTTCACCTGCGTCGATGCCGGCGTCGTTTCCGGCTTGGAGGACAATTCGACGATACGGTTCCATGGCTCCGGCTTGATATCGAGCGTGATGCCGACCTGCTCGAGGCTGGACTGCAGAAGCAGCGCCACTTCGGCCTCGAAGGCCAGCGAAGCGACATAGCTGTTGACGAGCGTGATCTTCTGGCCGGCATATTTCGACTTCGCCAGTTCTTCCTTGGCCTTTTCCAGATCGTAGACGCCGGGCTGGATGTCGCCATTATGCGCATCCTTGAACGCGTCGGAGAGCGGTCCGCGCATGTCGAAGCCGGGATAGATCACTTCTTGGATCGTCTTGTAGTCCGTCGCGTAGGCAATGGCGCGGCGAACGTGAACGTCGTCGGTCGGATAGACCTTGGTGTTGAGCTTGATGACGAAACCGCCGGCGGTGCGGGTCTGGATCAGCTTGTAACCCTTCATGCGGCCGATGGATTCATAGGTGTCATTGCCAAGACCATGCGAGGAAAGGCCGAGTTCACCCTTTTCAGCCAGCGCCTTGACGGTGGCGTCGTCGCTGGTCTGCACGAAGCGCACTTCGTCGATCGGCTTGCCCTTGCTCCAGCCGAGAAAATAATCGGCATTGCGGGCGATGACCATGTCGGCGGAACGGTTGTAGCTGACAAGCTTGTACGGGCCGGAACCGGCGGAATGTTCGCCGACATAGGCCTCGCCCCACTTGTCCTCGGGCTTGGCATTGGCTTCGATGAGCGTCTTGTTCATCGCCATCATCAAGGGCGTTGCCGCCATGAAGGGCGAAAACTGACGCTCGATCTTCATGACCAACGTCGCCTCGTCGGGCGCGGTGACGTTTTCGGGCTTCAATACGCCGACGATCAGGTTCGACGGGCCCTTGTTGATCCCGAGCAGGCGCTGGATCGACCAAGCAAGATCGGCAGCCTTTACGGCCGTGCCGTCCTGAAATTTCGCGTCGTCGCGCAGGTGGAAGGTATAGGTCAGGCCGTCTTGCGAAACATCCCAGGATTTCGCCAGATGCGGCACGATTTCGCCCTTGGCGTTCACCGTGGTCAGGCCGTCATACATGTTCACAATGGCCATGTAGCCGGTATAGTCAGTCACTTTCGCCGGGTCGAGCGAACTGAATATCTGCATGGTATTGACCGCGACCGACACCTTGTCTTCCGCAAAAGCAGCGGAAGGAACAAGCGGCAGCGCCATTGCCGTGCCGAGCGCAAGCATGGCAAGGCGGGAAGAAAGTCCCGGCATTTTCATTTTCATTTTCATTTTCATTATCGTTCTCCTCTTTATTGCGGGTCATTTGCCCCGCTTATGGTTAGGCAGCCTTGCTGACCGGAAGGGGCAGCGGTGAGAAAGGAATGTCCGGATAGCCGAAGGCTGCCGGACCAACGACTTCGAGCGCGCGGGCGCTGCGCAGCAGATCGTGGCAGGGAATGGCGATAACGGCCACGCGCTGGCCGTAGCGAAGCACTTCGGTGGTGATCGGATAACCCGTGTCGACATCGAGCAGGACGATCAGGTCGGGAACCGTCACTTCCACCTTGCCGTCACGGGAAAACAGCAGGAACTCGTTCTGGATGGCGACGCCCGCCGTCTGGCCGGCGCAATCGTCGAAACCGGACAGCGTGAGATCGCCGACTGCAAAACCGCCGCGCAGGTGGCGCTTCAGATCGGTGATCTTGCCGTTGAAAATGCGCCGTCCGCCTTCCAGTGCGCAAACCGCGGCAATCGGGTCTTCCTGCTGCTTGCGGGCGCGGATCACCGCCTCACCGATGGCAATCGCCTTGGTGTAGGTTTTCGGGATGCCGTACTGGTGCACGTAGTGCGCCTGCATCGGCGCGGTCGCCAGCATCGCGCCGCCTCCCTGCGCCACAACGCAGGCGCGGGCCATGCGTTCATGCCAGACCTCGGAAACGGCATGGCTGAAGATGACAGCATTGCCGTGCAGATCGCACATCACCGATGGCGTGGAACTATGCCCATAGATGGAGAATGTCGTCATCTGCATTTCCGGGAAAGCCCGGCCCATGCCGTCGCAATCGAGGATAGGCAGGCCACCCAGCGCCGCCGTCACCAGTGGGTTCATGGAGTTGGAGCCGCCGATTTCCTCGCAGACGATGGCGTCTACGGGCGTGCGGATCAGCTCTTCCATGGCGCGCAGGCAGCGCAGGCCTTCGCGGCCTTCGCGAATGCGCTCGACGCCGACAACAGGTGCGCCGATGCCGCCGATGGACATGCAGAGCGCGTCCGGCTCGATGGCGTCGGTTGCGAGGATCTTCATCTCGTAACCGGCCTTCATGGCCTCCAGCGCTAGAAGCTTGCCGAGATAGGGATTGCCGCCGCCACCCGTGCCGAGAATGCCGGCGCCGATTTCCAGCGCGTCGAGATCTTCACGGGTCAGCGTCCGCAATGCCGCTTCGTCATATTTCAGCTTGCGCGTCTCAGCCATGATTGGCTCCCATTTCTCCAACAACTTTCACATGAATGCGGGTGGCGTTGCCCGGCAGGTAGGCAAGCGGCATGTCCTCGCGCTCGATGACCTCAAGCGTTTCGGCAATCGCACCGGCGGCAATCGCCTTCTCGCGTGCTTCGGCCTCGGCTTCTGCAAGCGCACTTTCACGCGTGCGTCCGTCGATCAGCGAGAAGACCCGGTCCGTCTCGCCGCTGATCTGGGCGATCGCCGCGCCGACGGCGTTGGCCACCGCGAAATTCTCAGGCCTGATGACGTCCAGATTGCCAATACGGTCCGGCATCAGGATCGAACCACCGCCAACGGCGATCACCGGCACCGGTGAGGACGAGATGCGGCTGCGCTCCACGCAAGCCTCGAGCATGTCGTTTATCTTGTTCACCGCCGCATCCACGAGCCTCTTGTCGAGGCTGGACACCAGCGCCTTTTCACCCACATCCGCCTTGCCGGATGCAACAGCGATATCGGTTGCCGTCAGGGTCGAACCGCCGAAGCAGAGCGCATCGCGGCGAACGCGGTAACCGACGGATTTCGGGCCGACGGTCAGGCCATGGTCGCCATTGACCACCATAGAACCGCCGCCAAGACCGATGGAGAAAACATCAGGCATGCGGAAATTCGTGCGCACGCCGCCAATATCCACCGTCGTGGAAGCCTGGCGCGGGAAGCCGTGCGACAGCGAGCCGACATCTGAGGTGGTGCCGCCGACATCCACGACCACGGCATCCTTGAGACCGGTGAGGAAGGCCGCACCGCGCATGGAGTTTGTCGGGCCGGACGCGAAGGTGAGCACTGGGAAGCCGCGCACCACATCTGCCGCCATCAGCGTGCCGTCGTTCTGGGTGATATAAAACGGGCAGGTGATGCCCGCTGCCTTCAGCGCTTCGCCAAAAGCCGCAACGGTGCGGTCGGCAAGCGATAGCAGGCTGGCATTCATGATCGCCGCACTTTCACGCGCAAGCAGACCATGACGGCCGATATCCTTGGACATGACCACCGGCAGGCCGGGGCAGCGGTCCTGCAGGATTTCCTTCGCCCGCACTTCCATAGCATCATTGATGCCGCTGAAAACGCAGGTGACGGCGGCTGCCTTCAGGGCCTTGGCGCGAATATCGGCGGCGATGCGGACGATTTCGTCCTCATCGAGCGGCGAAATTTCGCGACCGTCGAACTCGTAACCGCCGCGCACCTGGTAACCGTGGTTGCCAACGATTTCCTTCAGATCATCCGGCCAATCAACCATGGGTGGCAGGCCGGCGCCGGATGGCAGACCGATCCGGATGGCTGCGACCTCGTCCATATGCCGGCGCTCGATCACCGCATTGGTGAAATGCGTGGTGCCGATCATCACGGCACCGATGCGCGCCCGGTCGATGCCCGATGCGTCGATGACCTTTTCAAGGGCTTCGATGACACCGGACGTCACATCCTCTGTCGTGGAGGCCTTCACCCCTGCCAGAACGGTTTTATCCTGCAACACAACGGCATCGGTATTCGTGCCGCCGACGTCAATTCCAACGCGATACACGTCAGGCTCCTCTTTATTAATCGGTCGTTTTTACGAGGAAGCGCATGCGCTCTTCCTCGGTCACGGTGGGTTTCAGACGCTCTTCCTCGTCGGTGACGACGGGGATGGCCGCGATCAGGGCGCGGGTATAGGGATGCGACGGCTCGGCGAAGACCGCCGATGTCACGCCCTCTTCGACAATCTCGCCACGCAGCATGATGGCGATGCGCGAACAGAAATTGCGCATCAGCGACAGGTCGTGCGAGATCATCAGATAGGTCAGGCCAAGCTCCTTGCGCAGCTGCAGCAGAAGGTCGATCACCGTCTTCTGCACGGAGACATCGAGTGCTGCCGTTGGCTCGTCGAGGATAAGGATCTTCGGCTCGGCCGCCAGTGCGCGGGCAATCGCCACGCGCTGCTTCTGGCCACCGGAAAGCTCATGCGGATATTTGCCGAGATAGGATTGCGGCAGCCGCACCAGTTCCATCAGTTCCTGCATGCGGCTTTCACGCACCTGGCCGTCCATGCCGATGGATTTCAACGGCAGAGCGAGCGTCTGCCTGACGGTACGCTTCGGATTGAGCGAAGTACCGGGATTTTGGTAAACGATCTGCGTCAGGCGCTTGCCGCGTTCAGGCACCGGGGCGTCAATGACGAGATTACCGGAAGTGGGACGCGAAAGGCCCATGATCATGCGCGCAACCGAGGTCTTGCCGGAGCCGGATTCACCGGCCAAACCGAACACTTCGCCTTCCTTCAGCGTGATGTTCACGTCGCGCACGGCATGGTAGCCATTGCGTCTGCCGTAAATCTTGTTCAGGCCTTCGATGGTGATGATCGGCTGCCGCGTGCTTTGGGCGAGATCCGTGACACGTGAGCCATAGAGCGGCGGCACCGCATCCAGCAGCGAACGCGTATAATCCGCAGCAGGAGAATGCAGGATTTGCGTGCAGGGACCAGTCTCAACGATATCACCGTGATGCATGACCACGACCCGGTCCGCCACCTTGCGCACCACGCCGAGATTGTGGGTGATCATCAGCAGCGCCATGTTTTCTTCGGCAACCAGCTGGTTGATGAGATTGAGGATTTCATCCTGCGTGGTCACGTCGAGTGCGGTGCCGGGCTCATCGGCGATCAGAAGCTTCGGCTGGTGCAGTAGCGCAAGCCCGATCAGCACACGCTGGCGCATGCCGCCCGAAAGTTCGGACGGATAGGCATTCATCACCCGCTCGGTATCGGCAAGCTGCACCCGGCGCAGAACCGCTGCGATGCGGTTACGGCGCTCAGCCTTGGACGAATTGATACCATCGCGTTTGTCGGCAAAGCGCATGACATCATCGAGATGCGTGCCGATTTTGAAGACCGGATTGAAGGAGGATAGCGGGTCCTGCATGATCAGCGAAAAGGCCGTTCCCTTCAGCGCCTCACGTTCTCTGCGCGGCAGGGCAAGCACATCCCGGCCATCGATGATGATGGCGCCCGATGTGATCGCCGCATTCTTCGGCAGGGTGCCGATGATCGTCTTGGCTGTGACGGACTTGCCCGATCCGGTCTCGCCGATCAGCGCCACGCGCTCGCCGGCGGCAACCGTGAAGGCGACATTGCGCAGCACCTGGCGGGTGCGGCCGTAATTGGAGAAGGTGACGTTGAGGTTTTCGACCTTGAGAAGCGGTTCAGTCATGACTTTAGCTTTCCACGTCGAACATGTCGCGCAGGCCGTCGCCCAGCAGGTTGAAACCCAGCGTCACGTAAAGCACGGCCGCGCCGGGGCAGAGCACTTCCCACCAGAAATCCGGCATGAACTGGCGCCCGTCGGCAACCATCGATCCAAGGTCTGGGGTCGGCGGTTTGACGCCGAAACCGAGGAAGCTCAGCGTCGCGCCGAACAGGATGACGAAGGCGGCATCCAGCGTTGTCTTGACCGATATGACCGAGACGCAATTGGGCAGGATTTCACGAAAGAGAATGTGCAGCGGGCCCGCCCCGGCAAGACGCGCGGCTTCGATGTAGTCTTCGGAGGCAATGGATTTCGATACCGAATAGATCAGCCGCGCATGCCAGGTCCACCATAGCAGCGTGATTGCGATCATGGCGTTCGTCAAAGTCGGTTCCAGGAGGTTGGAGACCGCGAGCGCCATGACGAGCGGCGGCATGGCCAGCATCACATTCGTCAGGCCGCTGATGAGCTTTTCGGTCCAGCCGCCGAAATAACCGGCAACGAGGCCAAGTACCGTGCCGACAGGCACCGAAATGCCAAGCACGCCGATGACGAGAAGCAACGAAACCCGCAGCCCGAAGATGGTACGGGAAAAGATATCGCGTCCGGCCTTGTCGGTGCCGAACCAGTGCTCCAGATCCGGTGGCATGTGGCGAGCTCGGAAATCGACAACCGCGCCGATATGTTTGGGATAGGGCGTGAGCCATGGCGCAAAGACCGCCAGCACCAGCACAGACAAAAGGATCAGCGAACCGATGACCGCCGCCGGATTACGGCTGAAGCGGTACCACATCATGTAACCGGCGCTTAGGCCCCGATCGGTGGGTTCGAGCATTTTCATATCAGCCATCAGCGAGCCTCCTTGCGGCGCAGGCGCGGGTCGATGATCGAGATGAGGACATCCACGATCAGGTTCGCAACGATGAAGAACAGGCCGGCCACCAGCACCACGGCGGTCACGGCGTTGAGGTCTTTCTGCAGGATGGCGTTCAGCCCATAGGAAGCGAAGCCGCCCCAGGCGAAAACCATTTCGATCACGAAGGCATTGCCGATCAGCGACGCGAATTCGAGCCCCATGATCGTCAGCGGCGCGATGGAGGAAAGCTTCAAGAGATAACGGAAGATGATGACCCGCTCCGGCACACCGAAACTTTGCAGGGTCAGCACGTGGTCCTTGCGCTGGTTCTCGATCATCGAGGAGCGCGTGATGCGAGTTATCTGGCCGATGCCCGCCATGGAAAGCGCAAAGGCCGGCAACGCGAGATGCTTGAGCGCATCCAGCACCACATCGAACCGTCCGGCCAACGTGCCGTCGATGAGGATGAAACCGGTTGGACCGCCCTGCCAGCCGAGCCCGTGGTCAAGCCTGCCGATGATCGGCCAGCCGGAGAGAAACCGGGCGGCCAGCAATTGCAGCGTGATGGCGAAAAGAAAGCTCGGGATCGTCACGCCGGTGAGCGACAGGATTCGGCCGATATGATCCAGCGGCCGGTCGCGATAATGCGCGGTGATGACGCCGAGTGGGATGGCGACGGCGAACATGAAGATGACCGAGACCAGCACCAGCTCGACGGTGGCCGGAACGGTCTGCGCCAGATCGGTGGTGACCGGGCGCTGGGAAACCAGTGAGAAGCCGAGATCGCCGTGCAGGGCGTTGCCGATATAGTCGAGATATTGAACGGCGAGCGGCTTGTCGAGACCCATCTCGCCGCGCAGCGCATCCACCTGTTCCTGCGTTGCCGCCGGGCCGAGCGCCATGCGGGCGGGATCACCCGGCACCACACGGGCCAACGCGAAAATCATGATGGACAGGGCGATCATGACCAGCACGAAAGCGCCGAGCCTGTTCAAAATCGCGACCAGCGGATGTTGCTGCATCGGTGGAACGTTCCTTGTGCATCAGTTGCCTGAGCACAATTTTTCACCGCATGTCGGTTTGAACAATTGCTGAAAGGTATAGTTTTTTGAAAGATTAGTATAGGTTTTGTTGATTAAATCTCCTATCCCTCGTGAATGATGCTTTTGCCCCGCACCCGCCTTTGCCGTCGTATCGCCTGCGAAACCACCGGTGTCATTTTTCTGCGTGCGCCGGCGGGAGCGGGGAAAAGCGTGCTGCTGGAGATGCTTGCGAAAGAGCTGGGCACCACCATATGCCGCACGCACCAGCCGCGAAGCGACGATGTGGCTGATGGCCGCCTTCTGTGGGACGTGCCGGTCTTTGCCCGGGCAGTGCGTATGCCTGCCGGCATTCTGGAATCGGTGCGCTTCGTGGTCATCGCTTGCCGCCCCGATCAACGGATCAGCGGGCTGGCGCGACAAATCCTGCATCGCGGTTCGCTCACCATCGGACCGGATGAACTGGCACTAGGTAACGATGAAGCCGAAAGCCTCCCATTCGAACAGCGACGCATCGCGCTTGAGGATTTTGCGGGATGGCCGGCCTTCCTGGCGTTGGCCCGGCAGCCGGATGAAACGCTGTGTGCAGAATATCTGCGGGAAAACTATCTGCCGCATCTTTCCCCCGCCCAGACAGTCGAGCTTTGTTTGTGGCTCGAAAATCCGTCTGCTGAACCCAAGGCGGAGTGGAGGGAATTGCTCCCACCTTTCCTTACCGGATGTCCCGAACAACATCCCACGCTCTTTCGGCTTTTGACCCTGGCGGCACGCGACCGTCTCGCCACCTTGCAGGTCGGCAGCGCCGTGGTGGAGGTCGCCTCCGCCCTTGAAAGGGCAGGTAATTCGCTTGCGGCGATGGCGATGCTGCTCGACCGGGGCCATGAGACCCATGCCGCACAGATGCTTGAACGCGCCCACGGCCGTGAACTGATCTACCGAAGCAGCGTCGACAGGTTTCGTGAGATCATCATGCGGTTTTCACAGGATATGATCGCAACGAATGAAACCGTGCTGTTTGCCGTGACCCGAGCCCTGCTGAAACAGGGAGAGTTACAACGCGTGCGGCATCTGGTCGGCAAAAGCCTCGGCTCGGACTATCTCGATCCGCTGAAAGTGCTTTCCCGGGACTCGCGGTTTTCTTTCGCTGCCCGAACCTTCCGGTTAAACCTGATGATCGCCGAGGACCTGACGCCCAACGACGCGATGATAACGCGCCTCGGCGAATTCATGGCCGATTATCCCTTGGACGATCACGGCAAATGGGCGGCTTATTATAATGCGTTGCTTGAATTCGAAATCCGCCGCCGCAATTTTCGCGAGGCGGAGGCCGCGGCCACCCGTGCCCTCATCTATCTGCGCAAGATGGGAGGGCAGCCTTTGCTCGAATTCTTCATCCATCTGCACCAGATCGTGCTGCGGCTGATGAGCGGCGACGTGCTTCTGGCTCGCCGGGCGGCACAGGAGGCGCGCGCAAGGCTGGAACAGGTGCCGCATGATGCGGTGCAGGAGTTCCGGATGTTGCGGCTTGCCGAGGCCTGTCTCGCCTACGAGGCGGGAAAGCCGCGTGACCTGCTGCATTTTGTTGAGCACGAGTTCGATCAATTCGCCGCTGCCGAAATCTGGCCAAGCCTGATGCAGTTTGCGCTGTTTTACGCCTCGCAGGTGCTCATCGACCATTTCCCGATGACCGTTCGTGCGGGTTTTCTGGACGGTCTCTGGATTCACCTGTCGGAAGGGCTTCAATTCCACGCGATGATGGAGATCAGGACGGCCATCGCCTACCAGAATGCCAATCGCTGGGCGGATGCCACCGCCACTCTTTCGGCAATCCGCATGCCGATGGGCCGCAACTGGGTGGAAAGTGCGCATGAGGACCTGTCGAGGCTGACGCGTCGTGACGAGATCGCCTATGTCATGGCGTGGCTACGCGACGCCGTGCATCTCTTTACGCCGCGCGCCTATCTCTCCCGCCAGATAGACGCGATGATCGCCAACCCCAAGGTTACCAACCGGGAAAAAGTAGCGCTCAGGATCTGGCAGAGCTATGCCGCGCATCAGCGCCGCGACAATGCCGCTGCCCGCGCGCATATTCTTACAGCCCTTGAATCCGCGACCCGCCTTGGCTGCAGAGGTGTGTTGTCGGAGGAGCGTGTGTTCCTGTCACCGCTCTTGAACAATCGTCGCATCCGCAGTTTCATCGAGACCTCCTCCGATGTCCGCACCGCGCTGTCGATATTTGCCGACTCGGTAAACTCGCCGCAGGCGCGCGCCCTGCATGGCGGGCTTTCCCAGCGGGAAGCGCAGATGCTGCAACTGCTTGCCAGTGGCATGTCGAACAAGAAGATCGCCCAGACGCTGAACATCTCGGAAGTGACGGTAAAGTTTCACCTGGGCAACCTTTTCCGGAAGCTCGATTGTAACCGGCGCTCCGAAGCCATTCGCGCAGCGAAGGCGCTGGATTGGCTTTAATATGTCAGTGCTGATCGGCTTTGGTCACATGGTTTGGAGTTTTTCGATACCTGTTTCACGGCGCTGACCAATTAGACAAGTCGCGTCGGGCGAGCCACTGTTGTTCACATTTGACAGCAAAGCTCGGACTGAGCGCAAATCTGTTCCTTCACCTGAGCGCCGGGTGCGCACTGTGACGCAACATCACCATTTCGACGTTCTGCGCCTTCATCTGTTCCTCAACCACGAGAATGGCGGCGCCTATGATACCAGCGTCGGGGTCTGGCGGCGAGATAACCAGTTCCAGTTCCCTGGTCGCCAGCGGAAGCGAGCGTTTGTAGACCAGTTCGCGTATGCCGGCCAGAAGATGGTCGTTGGCAATGGCCCGCGTGCCGCCGATGACGATCATCTGCGGGTTCAGGATGCTGACGAGGCTTGTCATGACCTCGCCGAGAATGCGGCCGGACTCCCTGACGAGGTGAATGGCAAGCGGCTGTCCAAGTTCGACAAGCCGGGTCACGTCGCGGGCGGTATGGGCCTCGACGCCCTCCCTGCGCAGCTCGCGGGCGATTGCCCAGCCGGCGGCACGCGCCTCGACGCAGCCGATCTTGCCGCAGCGGCAGAGTGGCGCGGGCTCGCGCGCGAACTGGATATGGCCGATATCACCCGCCGCACCTTGCGCGCCGCGGTAGAGACGGCCGCGTTTCCTCGGTCTCACGGATCAATCCCGCATCGATCAGGCCTGCGAGTTTCTGGTGGACAGTCGCGCGCGAGAGACCGGCAGAACCAGCCGTCCATCGCGCCAGTGCTCGATATCGATCGTGCCGGGCCGGGAGAACATCCACATGCACGCGGCAGTATAGTAGCGGTCGGGCTTCAGCGCCTCGGCATTGGCCAATCCCACTTCCGACATGGCTGTTGTGGTGCTGTCGCGTTCGGTTTGCGAGGAGGGCCAGCAGGTGCCTTTGCTCAACACAAAGGCCTGCCTCGGTGCATAGAAGGCATCATGCCACCGAGGTCAGATGTTGTTGAGCTGCGCCTCACACGGCCTTTATGATATTGCAGATGCCCTCGCGAATGACGTTCTTGTCAGCGATCTGTCCTGCCTGGATATTGAAAACAGCATCGATCCGGACAGCGTTGCCTTTCTGGCGCGCCACCACCCGCAGCGTCTGAATTCTGCCGCTGCCGCTGGTTTCCTGATGGGCATCGATCGACGAAAGTGCCTTGTTGATCTGGATCCCGGAGAAGCCTTCTGCCGCGACTGCCTGGGCAAGCTTCTGAAGGACGGCAGGTGCCTTGGCTTTCGGCAGCTCCTGCCAGGACTTGTAAGAGACGGCAGTCACCATCGGCACACCCGAAACGGTGAAGTTTTTCTCGCAGGAAGCTGCGAAGGCAGGGCTTGAGAAGGCGATGAGGCCGATGGCCGCAATAAGAGATTTCATTGCTATGATCCGATTGTTGGTGAAGTTTTTAGCTGTTACCCCCGTCAGAACGACGACCGTTTTCCCCGGTAGGTCGATGGCGGCGGCAGGGCCTCATGAGCTTGTGCTAGCGTTTCCAGCCATGTTGCGAGCCCATCAGGAACGGCTTCATTGCCGGCTTCCAGCGCTTCGATCCAGGAGAGTTCGCATTGCAGGGCAGAGGCAATGTTGATTGGCGTCCAGCGGATCACCCGCAGGCATTCATTGAAGCGATCTGGCGACATGATGATTTGTTATGTTCCCCGTCATTTTCTTACTGAAGCTTGCCCACGTAGGCAAAAGAGTCAATCATTTATGCAACTTTTGATTGGCGCAAGTTCGATTGCTTGGAGGGGAGGCGGCTTTTACGGCTCGTGCATGGGCGCCTACCTCGCGAGCGGACGGGGAAAAGCAGACGGTCTTCTTTCAGGATGGTCCGTACATGTCAGAGCCGAAAGACGTACGCGGGTTCAAGAAGATTGCCACCTATCAGAACGGCGATATTGCCGCGGCTCGTTACCATTTTGGCAATGGAATCGTCGTGCTGACAGGCCCGCATCCAGAGGCGGATGGATCGTGGTTTCGCGAAGCGGTTGCGGTCTGTGGCGCTCTTGTAGCCCAAGGGGTCGTCGCGGCGCTTCTCGGAGTCGCCGCGGGCGGCGAAACGACGGTCAGGATGCAGCGAGAGCGTCCTCAGATGCCAGAAAAGCACTGAGTGCGGTGACGTCGCGGCAGCTTGCAGCAACCTCACCAACGCGGCACGCGTCTTGTGTAATCGGGATCAAAAAGCTTCATGTAAGCCGTGTCGTCGCGTTCCTTCAAACTGCTCTCGTCATAAAGTGCCGCAAGAGACGCGAGTTTGTTCCTGTCCAGTGATACGCCAAGTCCCGGTTTTGTCGGCAAGGCAAGTTTCCCGTCGCGGAAAATGAAGGGCGTTCCTTCGATGACGTCTGTCGCCGTCCAGGGGTAATGGGTGTCGCAGTCGAAGGTGAGATTTGGTGTCGCAGCAGCGGCGTGGACCATCGCCGCGAGTGCGATGCCAAGATGTGAGTTGGAATGCATCGAAAGACCTAGGTCCAGCACCTCGCAGATTTTTGAAAGATGGGATGCGGCGCGAAGGCCGCCCCAGTAGTGATGATCGGAAAGCACTATCTTTACCGCCTTTTTTTCAAAGGCTGCGGCAATGTGATCGAACTCCAGCACGACCATGTTTGTCGCGAGAGGGATTGAGGTTGCGGCGGCCGCTTGCGCCATCTGGTCCATGCCCAGGACCGGGTCCTCCAGATATTCCAGAACATTCTCAAGCTTGCGCGCCACATGGATCGCAGTCTCGACCGTCCAGCCTCCATTTGGGTCAATGCGCAAAGGATGACGCGGAAAGGCTTCCCGAAGCTTCAGCATAGTTTCGATTTCAAGGTCGGGATGGAGTACGCCGCCCTTGAGTTTCAGCGATTGGAAGCCGTGGTTCTCGACCATTCTGCGCGCTTCCCCAACCATCTGGTCAGGTGTGAGAACCTCTCCCCATTCGTCCGGCGCTTCTCCGATATGCCCCGCAAACTTGAAAAACAGATAGGCACTGAATGGTACACTGGTCCGAACAGCTCCGCCGAGGAGGTCGCATACCGGGCGACCGAGAAGCTTGCCCTGAATGTCGAGACACGGAACTTCAAAGGCAGATGCGACCACATCCGTCAGCTTGTGATCGGCGACGGCTGATTTGGCATTGATACCGCCGCCACCCGGCAAAGCGGCTATGATCCGGGACTTCAGTTCGTGCAGATGAAATGGATCCAGTCCGATAAGTGCCGGAGCAGCGCGCCGCAGACCTTCCAGCGCTTTGATACTTCCGTAACTTTCCCCGAGGCCGACCGTACCGTCATCGCATATGACCTCGATGACGGTGCGCAGTGCATGCGGCTGATGGACACCTTTGCAGTTCAAAAGTGGCCTGTCGGGAATGGCGACCGGTGTGAGGTGAATTTCGGCTATGCGCATCAGGAGACTCCTTGTCGCCACCAGCTGTGCGCAGCCTTGAGTGCATCTGCGAGCGGTGGCAGTTGGGGATGCCAGTGGCGTTCCCATTCCAGACTGAGAGGGATTTGCCGTTCATTCGGCAGAATAAGCGAAAGCAACTCTGATATCGGAAACTCGCCTTGCCCTGGCAAAACGTAGCGCCGTTCTCTGTCGCTATCCATCACGCTGTCCTTGACGTGCAGATGGACGACGTTTCTTTCGATCTGACGCCAAACCATTTTGAGATTGGAGCCTTTTGCCCAGGTGTGGTGGGTGTCCCACAATATCCGGGCGGCCGGCACCTGCTCGATGAAGGTGAGAAGCTGTTCAAAATCCGAAAGCGCATCATGGGTTTCGATCATCAGGTCGACGTTCAGTCCACGTGTCTGTCTAACGGCTTGCCAATTATCCAGCAGCGCCGCCGAACGGTCCAAATCTTCCGGCCCAATTTTCTTGCCGCCGTCGAATATCCGCAGATAGGCGATGTTGGCAGCCTCTGCCCAGTCGATGAAGGGCTCGATCTCGGAGAGACTATCGCTCCCGAATAACCGCATGGATGTGTTGAGAGCGGCAACCCTGAGGTTGCGTTCGCTCAGAAAGGCGGCAAATCGGGCAGGTGTGCCAAATTCGGCAGTGAGCGCGGCTATAAGGTCGATGGTGCCGGAAAGTGCGCGCAGTTCCACGTTTGCGATGCCATGGCGCTCTGTCAGGTCGGCCGTCTCATGCAGGCTGAGTTCGGAGCAGCCGAGGGTCGAAAAGCAATAGTCGGAACCACTCATGCCATACGTTCCATATCCTGCTTGTGGACCGGGTGGAGGGGCGCAAGTCCCGCCACGAAACGTTCAATTTCGGTAATGGCCAGATCGGAAAGTGCGCGCAATTCATTGCCCAGCGCCCCGGCTATATGGGGGGTTAGAACGACATTGGGCAGATCGTAAAACGGGCTGTCCGTGGGCAGGGGCTCGGGTTCGGGCGTGTCAATCAGAATGCGCAGCCGTCCGGAAATCGCTTCAGTCAGCAATGCATCGTGGTCGACCAGCCAGCCCCGCGCCGTGTTGATGAAGATGGCATGGTCCGCCATCAGCGCCAGTTCGCGGGCGCCGATCATATGGTGCGTTTCCGGCAGGATCGGCGCGTGCAGCGAGACCACATCGGACCATGCGAGAAGCTCGTCCAGTTCGGCTTTCTTCGCGCCAAGGGATGCGGCCTCTTCCGCCGACAGAAAGGGATCGTAAACGGCAATCTCGAATGTGCCGCGCGCCAGCATCTCCATCACCAGCCGCCCGATGCGCGAGGCGCCGACAATGCCAACCTTGCGGGCATGATTGCCAAGATAGGGCAGGCTTCTGCCGCGCCTGCTGCCAAAAACGCCGGTGCCGCGCTCTGTTCTATGTTCATCCCGCAATCGAAACACATCCTTGCCGCACATGATGATTGCCGCATAGGTGAATTCGGCAACCGGCACGGCCATGGCGGAAGCTGCTGTCGTGACCAGAATATCCGACGTCTCCCAGAATTCTGCGGGCGCAACCATCCGCACCGATGATGCCGCATAGGCCAGCATTTTCAGCCGCGGCGCGCGTGAAAGTCGTTCGCGTGTCAGGGATGGCGTACCCCAGGCAGCGAGCAGAATATCCGCTTCGGCGAGAGCCTCGGCACCGTTCGCCGTGTCGAAATCCGTATGGGGAAAGCCCGGAATAATGTCCGCTACGGCATTCAGCCTTGCCCATTCGCGCGGACCGAAGAAGCCTTCTGGAAGCTCGCTACGCATCGCAATCAGCAGGCGTGGTTTGTCCTGAGAATGTTTCATGCGCGCACCGGATTTGAAATGGGGTGGATGTCGATGCAGGAAACATCGATCTCAATCGGTTGAGAACCGGGCTGCAGGATCACATCGAGAAAAAGCTCAGGCGGTGCTTTGCCCGGCCGCAGTTTCAGGGGAGGGGTTCTTAACGCGCCTTGCCACTGTGCGGACGGAAAGGAAAAAAGCCTGCCGTCATCGGCACGAAACGGTGCCAGCGCTGTCACCGTCTGTCCTTCGGCTGCGACGTCTTTCAGTCGCAGCGATATCCCGAGGACACCATCATGCGCCGGTACCTCCACATCGCAGATAGCCTCCACCCATACTCCCGTGCCGGGGTGGACAAGCTGCCCGCCGAGACGATGATTCTGCTCATCCGCGTCGGTGACGATCCGGGCCGAGAGGTCCGATGCGAGATTGCCGGCGGGATTGTTGACCGGATCGAAGCAATCATCCTTTGACAGGAGCCGGGCCGGCGCACGGGGCACGATCGTTTCGAGATAATCCGCCAGCAATTGCCCGACCGCAAAGGCGCCGGCTACGGAAAAATGGGTTCCGTCATCGGAATAGCCCGGATATGGTTCGCCGAATTCGTTGTCAGGATCGACCCATGCTGCGTTCCAGTCGAAGACATGGCAATTGGCGTTGTTGGCGGCAAATTCGGTGCTCTGCCGGTTGATCCAGTGGGCCTTTGCCCGCTCTGCACCGGCCGCCGGCCATTTTCCAGTGCTTCGCGCCAGAATGGGAAGCAAAATGACGGTCTTGCCGGCGGCGAGCAGGACTGAGGCGATCCTTGCCCGCGTGTCTGCAATCGTCTGGCGCGTTTCCACCATCATGTCGTTGGTGCCGGCATCGATGATGACCAGATCGAAATCCGATTGCAGCAACCGCGGCAGCCGGCGTTCGATCTCGACCGCCTTCTGGCCGGAAACTCCGAAATTGAGACCGGAAAAGAACCGGCTGATGCCCGGCCGGTTGCTCGGCTCCCAGCCGGGCGGCACGGATGGATCGTGGTGGACCGGGCAGCAAAGCCTGCCATGCGACAGGACCTCGGCCCAGCTCATCCAGCCGCGTGCCGATGTGGCAAGCGAGCTGGCGTCACCAATATGGTTCTGCTGGACGAGCGAGGTGCCGAGAATGGCAATCCGGCCAGCCCGGGGGAGCGTTACCGACATGAGGCGATCCGGATCATCAGGAAAACAGGACGCCGCCATTGATGTCGTAGCAGGCGCCGGTGACATAAGCGGCATCGTCAGACGCGAGGAAGGCCACCAGACCGGCGACGTCTTCGCTCGACCCTTCGCGCTTGAGCGACGTCGCGCCGGCCACCCGTTCGCGCACCTCCGGCTTGGTGAAGGTATCGTGGAAGGTGGTGGAGATCATACCGGGGCAAACGGCGTTGACGCGGATTTTGGGGCCGACTTCTTTGGCAAGTCCGCGGGTGAAGGTCATCACGGCACCCTTGGAAGTGGCATAGGCAAGAGCGCCCGGGCCGCCGCCATCACGGCCGGCCTGCGACGAGAAAGTGACGATCGCGCCGCCCTTGGCCATCTTCGGCAATGCGGTCTTGGCCGTCAGGAACAGCGATGTCAGATTGACGTCGAGGACCTGATGCCAGAAGGCTTCATCCATTTCTGCGATTGTCTTGCGGGCGATCAGGCCGCCGGCAACATGGACGAGGCCGTGGATCTCCCCAAACTTGTCCGCAGCCGCAGATATGGCAGCCTCGACTTCGGCGGCGTTTGTGAGATCCGCCTTGATCGCCAGAGCCGAACGACCAAGCTTTTCGATTTCGGCAACGGCTGTGGCCGCGCCCTCTGCCGCGCCATTATAGGTAAGAACGACATTGGCGCCTTCCTGTGCGAAACGGATGGCGCATGCCCGGCCGATATCCCGGCCGGCCCCGGCGACAACGATGGTTCTGTTGGTAAAACGCTGCATTGGAAACCTCGTATGTTAGAACTGCTTGGGAAGGGAGAGCTTGAAACGCTCGTCATCGACATCACTGAAGTAGATGTCGGTGGAAAAACCCTGATCATCGATGAAGCTGAAAATGCGCTTCGGCTCCTTCAGGCTGTAAGGCACCAGAAGGGTGACAAGGCGATGCCGGGTGGCGGCCGGAACCGTGGCGCAGACATGGTGGTGTATGTCGAGCCCTTCGAATTCTTTCGGGTCGATATCGGGAAAACCCTCCACGGCGCTGATTTGCGGCGTGCCGCCCGAAGAGTAAACGAACTGTCCGTAGAAACCGGCTTTCCGGCCATTGTAGCGGAAGCTTGACCTGCCGGTCTGCGGCGCTCCGAGTGTATGGCAAAGCCATTGCAGTTCCTGGGGTTCCGAACATTCGACTTCGTCGACAATCACGAAATAGCTGTCATTAACGAAGTGGGTTTCGCGCAGCACCTTTTGAACCAGCGGGTTCGCAACCTGGTAGGCGGCGGTTGCATCGCCGACGATACGAACATGGCCGGGCTGTTCCTCCACCGAGACGATGCGGCCGGCGGCGCGGCGTGCAAGCGCCTTGTCCTTTTCCGCATATTGGCCTTTGCCGCCGATCAGCACGGCATTTTTCGACCGTGTCTGACGCCGCCAATTCAGATGCATCTGCGAATTGAACGCCACGTAATAACCGGACTGGATCGCCAGATCCTCGCCATGGGCATAAAGCACAAAGGCATTCTGGTCGCCGTGACTGTGGCTGAGCGAACCGTAAGGGCTGGATTTGAAGACGAACTGCAGGTGCCGGTCCGGGTCTTCCATGTCTTTTTGGATGGTCGCCCAACCAATATCATCGAAAACGGCGAGTGCCGGCAGGTCGGCGGGAGACACGGCTTCCACCTGCGGGTAATCGTGGCGATAGACGAGATCGTCGAAGTTGAGGTCCCACCAGCCGTAATTGTAAAAGGCCATTTCCGTGCCTGTCGCATCGGCCTTGATGTGATCGAAATACCACTGGTAATGGCCATTGCCGGTGACGCCGGCGAATTGCCGGACGTTGTATCCCAGCTTCAGGCCGGGAAGGTCGCCAAGGGTGGAGTCGTCGCCGAAGTTGGCGCGGCGGGTTCCCGGCGCCTTGGTGTAAAGCGGGAAGCGACCGGTATTCTGGAAAAACGGCCGTTGATAGAGGTCATAACCAATATAGGAGCGGATCAGATTGGCGGCCTCGATGAGATAGGCCATGCCGGTCATCCAGTAATGCGGACCTTCCGCCCAACCACCATCGGTTCCCGCCCAGGGAGAATAGAGCGTGGCAAGGAATTCGACGGTATAGTCGAGCCATTCGCCAGCCTCGTCGCTTTCTCCCTGAAGTGCGATGCAGGCCGGCGTCAATACAGCCGAAAGCGAGCGCACCGCATGGCTGTCATAGGGAAAGACGTGAATGCGGGCGTGTGCGATGACATGATCGGCAACTTCCCGCGTCCGTTCGAGAAGAACGGATCGCACGGTCCTGCGTTCGTCTTCGCTCAGATGGTCGTACAGCCAGTCATAACCCCAGGCGAGTGCGACGACGACGCGGAACCCCGCCTCGTCATTATAGGCGCGTGAGGTCGCACCTTTCGTGTCCCAGGCGGCGACGGCCAGCAGCCATTTGCGGGATGCATCGAGAAGGTCGTCGCGTCCGAGCACGCGGCCGGCAATGGCCAGGTGCCGGATCGCATAGATCACTTCCTGGCAGTCTATATACATCTGCCGCCAGAGCGTGGCGACACGCGTGTTGTTGGGATAGGGCTGCGGTTCCGGCATGACCGGCCGCTCGAGCCACGGCTCGACCGATTTTTCGTAAAACTCGGCCCAGCCACAATGGTTGGGGTCCTTCGCAACGGCATCGGCGAAGGCACTCAATTGCTCGGAGTTGAGCCACAGCCGAGGGTGGCTGGTTTGCGCGGCAGCATGGCGGGCAGACCTGCCGGGCAGCGGCGTTTTCGGCAGTGCTTCACTGATCTCGAAACTGCGTACGGTGCTCCAGTTGGAATGCGCTGTTGCGGATTTCTGATCCCATAGCGCATAACACCAGTGATAATGGCCGTCCGGCAGTGCTTCATCCGGGGTGAAGAAATTCCAGGCGAGATCCTCGAAGACGAGCGTTTTTTTGTCTGTAAAACCGGGATCGGTCGAAATGCGCAGCACGTAACGCGCGCCGTCGTCAATATCGGGTAGCCATGAAAAGCGCGGAGGGTTCTCCGTCGGTTGTGCTTCTTCGCTCGGCTCGTAGCCAATGGTCAATGAGCCCGGGCGGGGTTCATCGAGAAGTGTCTGTCTGGAGATGGCCGGGGCAGAGGGACGCATTGCGCTCTAACTCCTATGAAAACAGAAGGGAAAGGATGGCGGCGACAAGGCCGCCATCATGGTCGGAGGGTTTATTGCGCCGCCTTGTACTGGCGGTCATAGGCCGACTGCATCATCTTGATGACCTCGTCGTAACCAAGAGCAGTGAGGCGCTTTTTGTAGGCGTCCCAGCCGGTATCGACGTCCTGCGCGCCGAGAATCCAGGTCTGCTGCATCTCGGTCATGTAGGTGAGGATGCTAGGCCAGTAGCGGTCGAAGGTCGCTTTTTCCTCGGCGTTCAGGGAAACGCCCATGAACTCGTCCTTGAGGCAGTTGCACTTCTCGTAGAGGTCGATGCCCTCAAGCGCGATCTTGTTCGTCCACTGGCGCTCATATTCGTAATCCATCCAGTATCCGCGCGGGATCGCCGCACCGACCGCCCAGAGCTGGGCATTGACCGGATCCTTGTTGTCGAGGATTTCCTTCTTGAACTGCGGTTTGCCATCGACCATTTCGTAGGTCAGACCCTCAACGCCGAAATTCGACAGGATGCGGCCCTGCTGTGAGAACCAGAAGTCGAAATATTTGATGGTTTCGACCGGGTGTTCATTGGTCGCCGAAATTGCCCAGCCGACGGGCTGGACACGCAGGCGCCGCGAATCCTCGAAGCGTTGGCCCGAGACGGTCTTGGGCGGAAGCATCGGCTTCAGCGCAAAGCCTTCAATCTTGGGCGACAGGGCGTCATTGTAGGTCGACGTGCTGGCGAACCAGTCATGCGTCATCCCGCCGAGATTGTTGCCCAGGAGATATTCGCGCGAACGGGCGCCGCGGGTGAATATCTCCTTGTCGATCAGGCCTTCCTTGTACCACTTGGCGACATTGGAAATGCCCGTCTTGTAGTTTTCCTCTGCCCACGGGTGACGCAGCTGCCCGTCGTAAACGGCAAAGTCGCCATAACGTTCGGATCCCGACACACGAGCGTCCCACAGGTTGATGAGGCGGACGGCATCGATTTCCTCACGGGCAAAATAAGGCACTTCATCCTTGAGACCATTGCCGTTCGGGTCCTTGTCGCGGAAGGCTTTCAGAACTTCGTAGACCTCTTCCGGTGTCTCCGGCTGCTTCAGGCCGAGCTTGTCGAGCCAGTCCTGGCGGATGAACCAGCCGCGCGAGAACTTGCCGTCAGGCACATAGGGGATGAAATAAAGCTTGCCGTCCGGTCCGGAAATCGCATTGCGGATTTCCTTGTGGCTGTCGAAGAAGGCCTTAAGGTTGGGGGCGTTTTCCTCGATCAGCTCATCGAGCGGAATGAACGCACCCTCCAGCCCGTAGCGGATGAAATCCTCCTTCAAACCACCGTTGGCGTCACCGCCAACGATGTCGGGAAGGTTGCCTGAGGCGATCAGAAGATTGAAGGCATCACGGCTGCTGGTGGTTGCCAGGGATGCAACATTGCGGACATGGATATTGGTGATTTCCGCTGCCTTCTGCTCCACCGGCCATTTTTCCGAATAGACGTATTTGTCGCGGAAATGAAAATGGATAGTCAGTTCCAGCGGGTCTTCGGTGATCTTGCCTGAATCCTGCGCCGATACCGGCAAAGCCAGGGTTGCGGCTGTCATCAACGCCAGTAGGGGCGCGCCTTTTCGTAGTGCTCTCACAGGTTCTCCTCCCTTGTGCTGCTACTCTTTGACTCCGCCCAGCAGAATTCCTTTGGTGAAATACTTCTGCGCGTAGGGGTAAATGATGAGGACGGGAATAATGGAAGCGATCATGATCGCCGATGTCACCGTCTCGAACGAATAGTGGGCGGTCAGCAGGCTCGAGGCGAATTCGTCATTGGAATTGAGATCGACGATGACGCGCTTCAGATAGACCTGAAGCGGAATTTTCTCCTCGCCGCGCAGCAGCACCATGGCCCAGAAATAACCGTTCCAGCGCGATACGATGCAGAACAGCGCGACCGTGACGATTGCGGGCTTCGACAGCGGAATGAACACCTTCCAAAGCAGCTGCAATTCGCTGGCGCCATCCATCTTCGCGGCCTCTTCGAAGGATTTCGGCACCGCTTCGAAAAAATTCCGCAGCAGGATGACGTTGAAGGCATTGGCCGCGAAACCGAGGATGATGCCGAAACGGCTGTCGAGAAGCCCGAGATCGCGCATATTCAGGAAGAACGGGATCATGCCGGCGTTGAACCAGAGCGTGAACGCGATGGCGATGTTGAAGAACGTGCGGCCACGCAGGCGTTTGCGCGACAGGGCATAGGCGCCGGGTATCATGATCAGCAGGCTCATGAGCGTGCCGCCGAAGGTATAGATGAAGGTGTTGCCATAGGCGACCCAGAACATCCTGTCGGACAAGACCCGATCGTAGGCGGCAAGCGTGACATCGACGGGCCAGAGGGTGACGCGGCCGGCGGTGACGGCAGCGCCCGAGGAGAGCGAGACCGACAGCACATAGATGAAAGGATAGAGTGTCGACAGGACGAACAGGCCGAGAAGAATGGCGTTTGCCCAGCCGAAAATCCTGTCGCCACGGGAATAGAGATTGAAGTTTGCCATGTTTCAGCTCCTCACCACAGCGATGTCGACGAGACTTTTCGGCTGATGCGATTTGCCGAATAGACGAGGACGAAGGCGATGACCGCGTTGAACAGGCCGGCGGCAGTCGCAAGATCGTATTGGGTGCCCTGCAGGCCGGTGCGGTAAATGAAGGTGGAAACGACGTCCGCCGTCTCGTAGGTGGATGGGCGATAGAGCAGGATGATATATTCGAACCCGACTTCGACCAGATTGCCGATGCGGATGATCAGCATGATCACGATCGTCGGCAGGATGCAGGGCAGGGTGATACGCCACATCATCTGCCAGCGCGATGCGCCATCCACCCGGGCGGATTCGTAAAGCGTCGGGCTCACGCCGGCGATGGCGGCGAGATAGACGATGGATTCGAAGCCTGCCTCCTTCCAGACCGATGAGCCGATATAGACGGGACGGAACCATTCCGGCTGGGTCAGGAAATAGATCGGCTCAAATCCAAGGCCTTTCAGCATGAGATTGACGATGCCTATCGAGGGCGAGAGGAAATTGATGACAATGCCGGCGACGATCACCACAGAGATGAAATGCGGCAGGTAAACGACGGTCTGCGCCCAGCTCCGGGCAGTGCCGTTCTGAACCTCATTAAACATCAGGGCCAGAATGATTGGCACCGGAAAGGCGAAGATCAGGCCGAGGCCGCTGATGGTGATGGTGTTCCAGAAGGAACGCACGAACATGTCGTTGCGGAAGAGCTCCACGAAATTCGCAAAACCGACCCAGGGGCTCTTTTCGATGCCGCGGAAGATCGAGAAATCCTGGAATGCGATGACCAATCCGTACATGGGTTTGTAGAGGAAAACCGCAAACCAGATGAGCATTGGCGCCAGCAGCAGGTAGAGTTGCCAGTCACGGCGCACGTCTTCCTGAAGGTCGTGAAGGCGCCCTTGAAAATCCTGTTTCATGGCTGCGCTCCATCCCGGATTTTGAGCGATCTTCCGGTCGCCGCGTCAAAGACGTGGACGCGGGCGGTATCGATGGAAAGCCGGTTGACGCCGTTAAGGGCATGATCGCCATAAAGCGTTTCGGCTTTGGCGATAAATGGCTGGCCATCCGCCTTTCCATGCAGCAGTGCTTCAGCGCCCAGCGGCTCCACAAGGTCAATGCTGCAATGGAGAACCTCGCGGCCATCGCTATCTTCCACCGACATGATTTCCGGCCGCAGGCCGAGCTTGACGGTCTGTCCTTCGATTGCGTTCTTCGCGAAGGCATCGGGGATGCTGAAGCGCTGCCCGGAGCCGCCCGTGAGCCTGACCTTCACGGTGCCATCCTGCTTTTCGATGGTTCCGTCGAGTAGGTTCATTGGTGGCGAGCCGATGAAGCTTGCGACAAATGTGTTCGCCGGTTCGAGGAAAACCTCCATTGGCGAGCCGACCTGTTCGATATGGCCGCCATTCATGATGACGATGCGGTCGGCAAGCGTCATCGCCTCCACCTGGTCGTGGGTCACGTAGATGCTGGTGGCCTGCATCCGTTTGTGCAGCAGCTTGATCTCGGCGCGCATATGGGTGCGCAGCTTGGCGTCAAGATTGGAGAGGGGTTCGTCGAACAGGAAGATTTTCGGTTGGCGCACGATGGCGCGGCCCATGGCGACGCGCTGGCGCTGGCCACCGGAAAGATCGGCCGGCTTGCGGGCCAGATATTCGGTAAGTCCCAATATCTGTGCGGCTTCCGCAACGGCCTTGTCGACGACGGCCCGTTTCTCGCCCCTGACGCGCAGGCCGAACGCGATGTTCTCGGCCACGCTCAGATGGGGGTAGAGCGCATAGTTCTGGAATACCATGGCGACATCGCGGTCTTTCGGCGCGACCTTGTTGACCACCCGGCCGTCCATCGAAACGGTGCCGTCCGAGATGTCCTCCAGTCCGGCGAGCATACGCAGCGTGGTGGATTTTCCGCATCCCGAAGGACCAACGAGGACAACGAATTCCTGCGGCTGTATGGAAAGATTGATACCGTGGACGACTTCTAGGGCGCCATAGCGCTTGACGACGTCGTTGATTTGAACTGCGGACATGAAAGGCCCCTCCTCAAAAGCCTCGTATGGTCAGTCAGGTGTCTTCGACCCCCGCGATGCGCGCTTCCTCGTGACGCGCGTGTTGACCTGCTCGATGAAGGTCCAGATCTTCGGGTTCTTGGAGAGTTCTGCGATTTTGGTTTCGAGTGACCCGAGATGGCGCTGGACGGCTTCGCGTGCCGCTTCGACGTCGCCTGACTCGATTCCATCCACGATTGCCTCGTGCTCCTCGATAACCTTTTCTGTGCGTCTGACCGCAAATACGCGTTTCAGATGCCGCATACGGTCCATTTCGCCCTTGGCCTGGTTGACCACGCTCCAGGCGCCCGGAAGGCGCGCGGCTGCAAAGATGGTCTTGTGGAATTCCTCGTCAAGCAGGAAGAAATTCGTGAATTCTTCGTCTTTTGCAGCAATGCGCTGATTTGAGAGGCAGGTCTTGAGGCGCGCGATGTCTTCAAGCGAATGGCGCTTCGTAGCCTCTATGACCGCGCCCTCTTCCAGTTTGAACCGTATGAAGCAGGCTTCCATGTACCGCTGCACATCGATCGGTGAGATGTATGTACCGCCCTGTGGAACAACGGTGACGAAGCCCTCTTCCGACAGGCGGATGATCGCTTCGCGTACAGGCGTTTTGCTGACATTCAAAAGTGCGGCGATCTCTTTTTCCGACAGCGCGCGCCCAGGAAGTAGTTTGACTTCCACAATGAGCTTGCGGAGCAGCGCATGGATCCGATTGGTCATGTTGCCGCCCTCCGGCAATTCGTCGGGAGTAACCAACTCGGACAGGGGCAGGGATGGAAACTCGAGGGGATTAGACATATCAAATCCATAACTGAGATATCAGAAGAGTTTCTGACATATCGGAATGCGAAATTTCTGTCAAGCGGTCAGTTTGCCGCGATATCGGCCCAAAGGACGAAGTGCAGTGCTTAGCTGGTTCGAGGAGCGAAATGGCTGGAACCAAGTTAAATTCGTGAGAGTGCGCGCAAGGGCACGATCTAAACCAACCCTGGCTTTACCGGAGACAGTTTGATTTAAGTTATGTGCTGGTGCGTCCAGCATGGCGTGATATCGTTCTTCGGCCACGGCCGGAGGGATGTTTCCGATGGCTCCAGAAGGGGCTTCGGACGTGGCGGTTTGACTCCATGGACGATGACGAATCGGAGAAGAGAATGAGAAACGCAGAGCGAGCAGGTCCGCTTCGGTATCTTGAGGTATCGGCCATCGGCAGTTTTTGCTCTGCATTTTTTTATTTCGGGGTGGCCATGGCAATGCCGGCGGACATGACGGCGGAGCGCCTTCTCAATATCTGTGAAGCGCCCACCATGCAGGCCGCGATGATCAAGGGTGACGAACTTGGCTGGCCGCGGCTGACCGCCGCGGAAACGGAGGAATGGCGTCGTAGTTTCGTCGCATATAATGAGGGTTCGGTGGTGGTCGTGGGCTGGCGGGGCGAGAACGCCGGCAGAGCCGAGTCATTGTCTTTTTGGGTTGCGACTGGTCCAAACGGACACAAGGCATGCGCCTATTCCACGGCAAGGCCTGCCGGTTTTCTGGATGCCTTGTCGGAGCGGCTTGGTGCACCGGATAATCTCGACAAAAATGACGCGATAGAAAGTACGACAGCCTGGTGGAAACGAGGTGCGGTCGAGTATTCTTTTGTCCAGATCGGCTCATCCGCTGTCGTCAATATCCGTTCAAGTCAGTGAGGTAGTGGCGTAAACTTCAGGTAAATTGTCGCATAATCCGACAGGCCGCTTCCCGTGGAACTTAAGATTGTCAGCCAAGCTGGCGCTCAATTGCGACCTTGTCGAGGACCGACCAGACCCTACGGATTTTTGCCTGTTCGAAGTCGTAGAAAACATGCTCGCAGAATTGAACGCGCCGGCCATTGACCGGAAGGTCCATGAAGATGGATTTGGGCGTACAGTCAAAAAACAGCCGGGCGGCAAGCCGCGTCGCGTCGCTGACAAGAATCTCGGCCTCAAATCGCAGGTCGGGAATGTCGGCAAAGTCCTTGACCAGCATATCGCGATAGCCCGACAGCCCGAACGGCCGGCCATTGTGTTCGACATTGTCGTCGACGAAGGTGCCGAGTTCATCGAAGGCTTGGTGATTAAGGGAGTCGAGGTAAGCGAGATAGATGTCGTTGAGTGTTTGCAAGTTGTCTTCCTCTACCAGTATGGTTTGTGCTGCCCGCAACTCTGGAGTTACCGAATCATACTGGTGCAGGTCAAACTGTGATGAGCTCGCACCTGCCATCATCTAGCCGGTAAAACCCATCCTGCGGAACGGGTAGCTCGAGCATTTCCTGCTTTAAAAGCCCGAGAAAAACACCCCGAAGGATCCGCCCGAACAGACCATGGGAAATGGCGATGGTCGGATGCCGGACATCCAGGATCCATGACGTCGCGCGCTTGCAGGAATCATCAAAACTTTCGCCATCTGGTGCCCTGAAATACCAGTCGAACGCATTGGACCCGTCAAGATGGCCGGGAAACTCGTTGTCGATTTCAAAACGCGTCAACCCGTCCCAGGACCCTGTCGTGACCTCAACCAGTCGGTCATCTTCGATATGCGGGAGCGGCAGCTTCGCCTGTACTGTACCCGTTCTGCCGTTTGTCGCACGCGCCCGAGCGGACTGATCTGCATCTGGAACAACTGGTTATCATTGTTGAGTGCGTCGCGGAGCAGGCGAGCAACCTGGTCCGCCTGTTCAACGCCCCGTGGCGTCAAGGGTGAATCCAATTGCCCCTGAAACCGGCCAAGAGAGTTCCAGAGAGTTTCGCCGTGGCGAAGGAGGTAAATGGTCGGTAGAGCCACGCTTGTTTCATCCTGCACGTTCGTTATCGATTGCTGTCACTAGGAAGCATCAATACGGAAACGTCCCGATTGCAGCGCATTGATGGCCGACTGCAAAGCCTGATCCGTGTCCTTGCCTGACACTGGCAGGACATGGTGCTCAAAGGCGCCGAGATCGGCGAACTGGGAGTGAAGATCGGCGACCACCAGTGGATCGCTGAGGCTGTCGCCACCCCGGTCCAGACAGCGTTCGATCGCCTCAGCCGCTGTCGTGCGCAGCACAATGTAATGCAGCGGCCGGGCAAGTGCCGTAAAGGCCGGCAGCCAGTCCGGTCGGACGACGCCGTCAAGGATGACGAAGTAGCCCTCCTTGGCGTAACGACCGGCAACATCGGCGGCGATCTGCATGATCATGCGGTTCTGCTGATGGGATTGCGGCAGCCATGGATCGATGCGGCCGTGCTTGATATATCCCCACAGATCATCGCTGTGAAAATGCACCTTTGGAACGCCGGGAAGGTTCGCTAGCGCTTCGGCGATTGTGGATTTGCCAGAGCCGGGGTGCCCGGAGAGAAGCAGGATATTACCGCCAAGATCGTCCGTCATGTTCATTCACTGACGTTGGGCATGCGTAAAGCGGCTAATGATGTAATCATTCGTCTATCGACGTTACCACCCTGGTGTTTCCTATCTTGGCTCGCAGGCAAATGAGGCCCCCTATCTGGCAAAGCTTATCACAAGATAAGCAGACGCCAGAAGCAGGGTGACGATTGTAAAGAATATCAGACCTGCCGCCAGTTCATCGAACTGGCCGTCGCGTCCATTGCGGTCCCAGTCGTAAGCCATAGCCAACCTCCATCGTTGCTGTAAGGGAAGGGTGGTCCCGTATGGTTAACGAAAGCCTAATGGCGGCAGGCTGAATGTTTCCGGTATGATCTGATATCTGGGTCGTAGCGACCGTTTCGTAACGAGACGAGTTGCAAAGGAGGCACAGAAGTAATACCGTTGGTTACGACGGTATTACGGAAATTTGACATGACAACAACGGTAACGGCCAAAGGGCAGGTCACCATTCCAAAAGCTGTACGCGAGCTTTTAGGGATCTCACCGGGAAGCTCGGTCGATTTTGTCCGGGCTCCCGATGGACGGATCGTTCTCGTCAGGGCGGACAAGAAACAGCCACTGACGCGTTTTGCTAAGCTGCGCGGACATGCCGGTGAAGGTCTTGGTACCGACGCCATCATGGCTTTGACCCGTGGTGACGAGTGACGCTTGTCGATACAAATGTGCTGCTTGATCTTGTGACGGACGACCCGGTTTGGGCCGATTGGTCAATCGAGCAGCTCGAACTGGCAAGCGTTTCAGGTTCGCTGTACATCAATGACGTTGTCTACGCGGAACTATCTGTTCGATATGAGCGGATAGAAGAGCTTGACGCTTTTGTTGATCAGGCGGGGTTGAAGTTCACCCCTTTTCCTCGCGCAGCGTTATTTCTGGCAGGTAAGGCCTTTACCAAGTATCACCGGGGCGGCGGGACCCGTACCGGTGTTTTGCCTGACTTTTTTATCGGCGCCCACGCAGCAATACAAAACCTTCCCTTGTTGACGCGAGATGTGGCTCGTTACCGATCGTATTTTCCAACTGTCACTTTGATCTCACCTGAAGTTTAGGAATGCGCGGGCCTTAGCACTTGTGAGCCGACTTCGGTTTTCGAAGTAGTTTCGCGCTCTTCGCCTGAGGTCAGGCGAGCCGCAATGCTTTCAACTGGCTGGCTTGACGAGGCTGATTTCGGTTTTGCTGTCGAGGACGATATGCAGGTCGCGGATCATGCCGGCTGCCTGCAGCAGGGCGTTTCGCACGTCGTCGTCGCTGCGCCATGACGTCGCGAATTATCTGTCACAAGATGAATATTTTGACGAGGCAGAGACCGCGAGCTTCTATATCAGGCACATGCCAAAGCAGGCGTTGCGTTCGACCGATCCGATTCACGACTACTTCACTGTCCTTCTTCCGAGCGTCGGATACCGCGGTGGTAACGGGCGGCTGATGTATCAGGCGCGGCTATCGGAATTATCACGCAATCCAACCGGCATGGTTCGCCTCTTTGTTGATGCTTGCCGCGATCTTCGGGTTTTTTATGCAGTGTCCGGCATGTCGCTTTTCTTCTGTTCCTATGCGGCAGGTGCGACTGAAAAAGCATATCCTTTGTTTCGTCGGTTTCCAGGCCTTCTTTACGAAGATGGCAGCAATTTCACGTTGGAAATATTGCGTCGCACCGATGTGATCCGAGACGTGAATTGGTTGACAGCCATCAACGATGAACTGCTGGCGCGGGTCGGTGGCTTAGAGAAAGCAAGAGACGTGCTGGGAGACGAGATTGTCCTCCATCCCTACGAAGGAGGCGTCGTTTTCCAGGCGGGTGCCCGCGGCGTACCGCGCAGTCAACGATTTTCTCAAGCCCCTGCGTTAGGAGGCCTGGGATTATCCCTATATATGAGCGCCTTACGGTGTCGATGAGATGGAGTGTACGCAATGGTGGACTCATCGATTTGACGATGGTGAACGTTAAGCTCGCCCAGCCTCAACGATTTCATCACCCCGATGGCCATCCTTAAGGAGCGGAGGTGAAACGTCTGGGCGACACTAAGGCATCTCATACCCGGAGATCATTCCTGCCGATAAAACTTAGTTGATTTGCTAAGTTTTCCCTTGCTCCGCCACGATGAAGCATGATAGTTAGCAATATGACTAAGCATCATCGCGAACTTTCACTGATCTTCCAGGCTCTGGCCGATCCGACGCGGCGGGCGATTCTGGCGCGCCTCGGCGGCGGGCCGGCACCGGTCATGGAGCTGTCCGCTCCCACGGGGCTGCGTCTGCCCACGGTCATGCGGCACCTTTCCGTGCTGGAGGAGGCGGGGTTGATCATCACGTCCAAGGATGGTCGGGTGCGCACCTGCGCCATCGTGCCGGAGGCGCTGGAGCCGGTATGCACGTGGCTCGATGAGCAGCGGGCGATGTGGGAGAGCCGGCTTGACCGGCTGGAGGCATTTGCAATGCAGGCCATGAAGGAGGATTCCGAATGACAACGAAACCGGGTCAACAAAGCGCACACGCTGAACCGCATCAGCCACAAGACGGTTTTGCGACGCTCAGCTTTGAACGGGAAATTGCCGTTCCGCTATCGGCTCTCTGGCAGGTCTGGCTGTCACCCGCCGCCCGGGCGGTGTGGGCTTCTCCCTCACCCTCGGTCACCGTGGAGTTCCTGGAGGCGGACAGCAGGCTGGGCGGTCGCGAAGTGTCGCTCTGCAAGGTCGCCGGCCAGCCGGATATTCGCTGTGAATGCGGCTGGCTGGAGCTGCAGCCAACCCGCCGCAGCGTGAATTACGAGGTGGTCTCATCCGGCGGCGTAACCCAGTCGGCAGCGCTGGTCACTGCCGATTTTCAGTCTGCGGAAGAGCGGAGCCGCTTGACCGTAACGGTGCAGCTTTCCTCTCTGGCCAGGGATATGCGCGATGGCTATCACGAAGGTTTCGGCGCGGGTCTCAACAATCTGGCCAGCGTGGCCGGGCGGACCATGGTGCTGGAACGAGTGATAAAGGTGCCGCGAAACATCGTCTGGAAAGCCTGGATGAACGAGAAGACGCTGCCGCAATGGTGGGGCCCTGAAGGCTTTTCCTGCCGCACGAAGAGGATTGATCTGCGCACCGGCGGCGAATGGGTCTTTGACATGATCGGCCCTGACGGCACAGTCTTCCCGAACCATCATCGTTATGTCGAGATCCGGCCTGAAGAGCGGCTTGCCTATACGCTGCTGTGGGGCGAAAACGGTCCGAAACATGCCGATGCCTGGGCCTCCTTCGAAGATCAGGATGGCGCGACGAAAGTTGTGCTGGGCATGGTGTTCAGCACGGACGCCGAGTTCCAGCAAGCGAAGGGTTTCGGCGCCGTGGAGCTGGGTCAGCAAACGCTGGGCAAACTGGAGCGCTTCGCCAAGTTTTTTTAAATGGACCGATCCTGCATCGACATTTTCTATATCCGAAATCCGAGCTCCTTTATACTCTGTTTCTTGATCGTTATTCGGCGATAACCTTGATTTATAGGATACTCAATGAATTTATAGGAGGCCAACCCAAATATGGTGGTGAGCGCTAAAGCACATAGAGCCATTATCCCTAGTGCGACTAAGCCGGGCGTAAAAAATAGACCTACCGCTTTTTCAGAAACTTGAATCATTAAATTGTGAACGAGATAGATTGAATAACTTGCGTTTCCAAGGTGGATAACGAGTCTATTTCGCGCAACCAAGCCGTTTTCCTCAAGGAATACGCACCCGGAGATAAGCATTAAACCAGCTAATCCCCAAGTCATTGGTCGCAATATATTGTTACTATAACTTAGACCCAAACCGTTGCCCGTGACAGCAATAATAAGTGCTCCACTGGCAATTAAAATCCAAGCAATTGTTGGATTGGCTGAAGGAGAATTTTCGCGTCTCGAAACATAAAAAGCACCAAATGCTGCTCCTATGGCAAAATCAAGGATTACTGGGCTGGTATAATATTCTAGATATGGGTTTTTCGCGAGAATTATTCCTGAACTAGCCAGGCAAATCAGAATTGTTACCAAAAGCGCTATTCTCATTCCGAAATTAGGAACAAAAAGTAGCAAAGCAAACAGCGAATAGAAGAAAATTTCAAAATTCAGCGTCCAACCAACAGACAAAATTGGCTCCCACAGGCCGTTGCGCGTGAATGGGATAAAGAAAAGAGATTTCCAAATGTAGCTGAGTTGCAGATCGATCACGCCAATGGGGCGAAACCCAATGAGGAACAGGGCTACGATAGCCAACGTCATTATCCAGTATATAGGAACGATACGAATAATTCGGTTTAAGAAGAATTTTGCCGGGTCTCTGTCTTTCCCGAACGTGGTCAACACCATAATGAATCCACTGAGAACGAAAAATATATCAACCCCGGCGGCTCCGAATTCATAGACTTTGGCCCCCGGAAACAAACGATCTACGTAGGGTAAGAAATGATGAAAGAATACTAGGAAAGCCGCCACTGCTCTCAAAGCCTGCAGATTGATAATCATTTTATGGCCTCAAAATACCGTCGTAGAAAATTATCGAATAGTAACCTATCGGTCTAAAATATTGCTCTAATTTGATATTATAGTGGGACGAAGTTGTTCTATTACTCTCTAAAGCCCTATTCTCAGAAATTTTTTATCTAATCAATTGTCGTCACGCCTACTTCAAGAACTGCCTTGAAGGAGATAGTCTGACTGGTGACTTTTATGAAACTGAAATGGTGGCGCGCAAAAAGTAAATGGTTGGACGGCTGCCAAGAAGCAAAATCCTTTTCCTGAAGAGGTACACAAATTTCTAATGAATTTGCAAGCTGAGAATGATGGACCCGCGGCAACAGCCCTAGCGACGCGAGGGTTCTTGATTAGAGTGGATTCCTAGAGTAAAAGTTTTTTTTGATATTTTTGATATTTTTTTTAAAAGATTGGAATGACAATGAGTGCACTCGTTGTGCCGTCATTTTTCTATCGCAAGTTTCTGACGATAGCTGCATTATTTAAAAACAACAAGCGGTGGCGCCAACCCGACGAATGGATACGTGTGCACGTTTTTTTTCCTGTAACTTCGGTGGATGGGGAAAGGCTGACTCGTGTGGTCATGCGGCGAGGCGAGGCCAACAACTATGAATACCGGGCCTTAAACGAGGAAGAAAAAGAAGAGATGTTTTGCGATCTAGCTTGGTGAGACGTCATAGCATTATTGCATGAGGCTTTTCAAATTGCATCGACGAAGGCTTAACAAATTGCGGCGTTACAATGATCTACCTAGCTTCATTGAAGCTTTACCATTATATCCGACGCGGATAATTGTATCCCGAGGTATTGTCCGTTTATATATATTTTTGTTTGGTTTCTTGTCCCAGTGTAATGTAATTCCGACAGCCTTTGGATTGCCATTTCTTAGAATTACAGACATGTTAGTCATATCGACGCTGCCAATATTGTATTTGGTATATATAAGGCTATTTAATTCGGCGCTGATTTTGACTCATATTGCTCCGATTATGTTTGCATTCTTAACCTGTCTATTTTTTTTCACCGATAGGCGGCAAGGCGAACTATATTCGTCTGTCTTTACATTTTTATATTTACTTTATTTTCTTCCCTTTACGTTTGCTTTGCTCCGTGAGGGGTGCTTGGATTTGTTTTGTTGGGGAATCCTGGCAGGATTCGCGACGACGACAATTTTTTTGTTGATTGATTTGTATGTTCCTTACACTCTTACGAAGATAGGTCTCGCCCTTGTGTTTGACTATGAAGCGGTCGCTGACGCAGCGGCAAAGGGCGACTACAATGCGCCTCTGCTTCGCTTCGAAAAAGCCGGCGGACTGTGGACGCACGGAAATGAAGCTGGTCCAGTGTTTGCCCTAGCCGCTGCCGCTGCGGCGTCTTTAACGGAAAGGCGTCGCAATTTTTTTATATTTGCATCATTTGTAGCGATATACCTTGTTTCGTTTAGCGCCACACTAAATAGATCCGGGATGGGTACGGTCGTATTGATAGGACTGATATCGTACATGTCTTCGTTCTCGAACCGAAAAATAACTTTGACATTGGTTTATGGCTGCATTGGAACATTAATTGGCTCAATGGTGATTTTCTTTGGCTCGTTCGATCTACTCGATGGCGCGATCTCAAAGAGATTTCTTGAGGACGAAAATGCTAGCTCGAATATTTTCGAACGGCTTGAATCTCTCGGGTATGGCATACAAGTGGCCCTCCATAACCCTTTTGGTATAGGACTTGCCGCTAGGATGGCTGCAATGAATGCGTTCAGTAACTTGGGGACGCCTCACAATGGTTTTGTTTCGACTGCTTTTACTTCGGGTATTTTAGTTGGTTTTTTTGTTGTGTCCTCAGTCGCATATATGTTGTTTCGTTATAGAAAGGTGCGCTTTTTTCTTTACGTGGCAGTTACACTGACTTGCGGTTATTTTTTTGAGGAACTGGACTTCAACGCCGCCTTTATGTGTTGGGCCGGTTTGTTGATAGGTTACACCTGTTTGGATCTCGATTATCGCTTGGTTCGGGGGCGGGCAATTTTGCGGTACTTGTTGAAACTGTTTAAAAGTCAGCAGTCTGTATGTCCTGAAGCCACTAGTTTATCTTCCGTGAACTCATGAATAGAATAATAGAGTGAAAACCATGTGTCGTTTCCATCAATTCAAATATTGACGTTAGGAATCTCGTAGAGGTTTAAGATGTCACGCGGGAGCATTGTCATTTTCGTCCCAAGGGTGTTGGTTGATGCCTTGCGATAGAAGGTGTCTCTCGCGTCACTACTGACTTGACGACTTTTATCGCTCAAAAAAGGGGACATTGCGTGTTTGATCACTTGGATTTTTAGTTGTTCTCCGGGCCTGTAGTGGTTTCTCATTCGTTTTGTTTTTCAGCTACTTGACGCCAATTTGTTCCTTAATTTACGCCTGCTCCGCTTTATATGGCGAACTTTTTATTTCCTCATTCTTTCCCATCCCTCGCTGGTTGACCTATATTGAGCCGTGAACCCATAAACGGGCGGCGAGGCGATTAAGGGCGGTCAGCCTGTAAGTACCAAATAAAACACATGCGGTCGCGGACGTTGCAACCAGCAGCGTCGTAAGCTGCAAAAGAGTCGGCAAACGCTTTTCGCCCTTCTTCGATAAAGTCGTAACGAAGGCTGATATCAACCATCTGCTGTCGTGCGGTTGTTGCGGAGAGTGCGACGCGCTCGGCCCAAGTTAAACCGTCTGGCTCGCTCATCAACGTGTTTACCTCTACCCAATAACATTCGCAGGTAGCTTCCGGCAGCAGGAATTGCAGTGGCCCGTCAACGTTAAGAAGGCCTAATTTCTCGGCTTCATTGATAACCAGAGATATTGTTTCAGGTTGCCAACCCCATTCACCGCCGCTGCGACAAGCGGCAGATCGCAGTGTATCTGGAAGGAGCATCTCAGGGTTGTCTTTCATGCGGCAAGGCTATACATCTTCCAAGAGCGATCAACGTCTGATTCAGTGCCGTCACGGGCCGATACGATCTGACCGACCACGAGTGGCGCGTGATTCAGCCGCTGTTGCCCAACAAGCCGCGAGGTGTGCCTCGTGTTGATGACCGTCGCGCGCTGAACGGCATTTTCTGGGTTCTGCGATCGGGTGCTCCTTGGCGTGAGGTGCCACAGCGCTATGGCCCCCTACATCACCTGCTACAATCGCTTCCGACGCTGGATGAAAGCCGGAATCTGGGACAGCATGATGGACGGCCTCACCAGCACATCGCATGATCGGATCACGATGATCGACGGCACTTTAATTCGCGTACATCATTCAGCGGCAACATTGAGGACGGATCACCCAGATCGCTGCCTTGGAAAAAGTCGAGGCGGTCTCACAACCAAAATCCATGCTTTAACCGATGGAAAAGGGCTGCCAATCAAGATTGCCATTACACCCGGTCATGCCCATGACCTTACGGCAGCGGGCGAACTACTCGATAATCTTTCCGTCAGGTGCGATGCTTCTTGCGGACAATGCATATGATGCCAACTGGCTACGCTCAAAGATGAGCGCGCAACGCTCGTGGGCTAATATTCCGCGAAAGTCTAATCAAAAGGAGGCAATCGTCTTCAGCCCTTGGCTGTACAAAAAAGCGCAACCTCATGAGCGCTTCTTAACAAGCTCAAATACTTCAGACGGGTTGCAACCCGATACGACAAACTTGGAATGACGTTTCTCGCAATGACGAAGCTAGCTTGCATTCGCATCGTACTCCGTCATAACGAGTCCACGGCCTAGTTATGGCTGCTCACAAAGAGGAATTTAAGAGTACTTGCAATAATATTTGGAGAATTGATTTTGGCAATGTTTTGATAATGGATAATTCATGAAATATATTTTCTTATTATCGGCTTTTTTGATATTTTTATTTTCGGCTTTTATTTACTTTTTTCCGATCTTTGGCGCGGTTGTTTGTCCGCCTTGTTTTGGTTTTGTCGAGGTTGAAGGGGGGATTTATATTGACGCGAGCCTAAATGCGGATCTTGAGAAAGATAAGATTTTGAGTAATCTCGATGCCGCACATTTGTTATTGAGAGAGGTCTACGGTGAGGTTGAGGCTCCGCTACCCGCAATATTTTTGTGCGTGTCCAAGAATTGCGCCACGTACCTAGGTAGACGTGGGGAGAAGGCTTCGTCGTTTGGGCATTGGGCTATTGTTGTCTATCGTGATGGAAATAACTCTGGCATTTTGGCTCATGAGCTTTCTCATATTGAGATTGGCTTTAGGCTAGGCTTTTATAATATGTCGTCTGTCCCCATTTGGTTTGATGAAGGGGTAGCAGTGGTCGCATCACAAGATCGTAGATATTTGAACGTTGACCCTTCCGGTAGACTTTCGTGTAAAGAGGGTGTCAGCGGGGCGGTGATAGCCGATCTCGATGAGTGGTGGCGGCGCGCTAGCATCGGGGACGTCGGCATATACAGCGCTGCTGCTTGCGAAGTTATGAAATGGATGGACCGTAGGGGCAATGAAGGTTCATTGGTTAGACTCTTGGATTTATTACGATCGGGCGAGTCGTTTGATGTGGCTTTTGAATAGTGGTGTAGGCAGTTAGTTTTTTACGGGTTTATTTCGTTTATTTCATTTCCTCGCACATCCCCACCCTTTTTCTCTGGTTTATACTTCTTCCTTGTTCGGCGATGAATAGGGAGACATTCCTGTTTTGAAACTGAACCAGCGCCGGCTGTGAGAGAAAGACGTCGCTCTCATATTTCGCGGTCTGACAGGTAAAGTCCTCTGGCCGTGACCGGAGGAGAGATGGAATCTGGTTTGTGGTGGGCCTTTCTATTTCTCCGAAACGCATTGGCTGAAGGACACGCTCTGACAGGCATAAACCGCTGATGCGGGGCACTGATAAGTGTCTTTATTTTCCCTAGGCGGCAATTTTCAGTGCCCCGTTGCAATGCCCATCGAGCTGAAAGGCTGATGGAAAAAGAGATGGAGTTCACAACACGGTCGCAGCTGCGTCGCGTGATAGGAAAGGTGTGTTCAAATGGGTCTCTATGAAATGTACGTCCTTGCTACTCGTGCAGATACCGCCCTGATGAGGAGAAGGCTGGCACGATCTCTTTTTGCCAGGGCAAAGCTTCGAAATCGGAAGCTCAAGAAGTAGTATTTACGCAACCAGAAGGAGAGTTTTGATTCGATGGTCAATAGGAAGAGGGGAGGGCAGGTGAGTTGCGACCTGAGCGGCTTCTGCAAACATATATTTATATAATAACCAGCGCAAAACATATAAAATATATGCGCTGTTAGATTGTATATTTTTGAATGAGGGCGGATGAGAATCTGCGGACAAAACTGATTTTACTGACCTGCAATTTGCGGATTGCGGGCCGACTACGCATAAATATATGAGTTTTATGTTGAATTTGCTGATTTGAATGGAGAATCGTTATGCGCGGAAACTATATGAGCGAGATGGGTTTGATTGGAGTGGAGTTCAGATTTGAGTGGCGATCGATCATAATAACAATAT
>Ga0209282_1000157_pt1 | contig 39435 bp, 42 predicted proteins | sample Mtrugardesep15_FD_187529 | JGI IMG/M metagenome (GOLD analysis project Ga0209282, IMG submission 187529) | Root nodule microbial communities of legume samples collected from California, USA - M. trunc garden sep15 (SPAdes) (version 2) | ecosystem: Host-associated > Plants > Roots > Nodule...
AGGCGGTTCGCAACGAGGCGAGCCGCGCATGGGCCGGGGACTGGCACCGCGTCGCCTCGATCCCGCTGAACGTCGCCTATGACTCTGGCCTCGTGCAGGCCCATACAGAGGGCAACGACCGCTATGTAAAGCGGTTCCTCAACAGTTCTGATAACCGCGCCTGGCGGACGAAAGAGGGGCATCTATGACCATCTCGGACTATGCGTCCCTCCTGGTGGATGCCGGGGAGTATTCGGGGCGTGAGGACATCGCACACAACTTCCCGCGCTTCCTCGGTCTTGCGGAGTTGAAGCTGAACCGCGGGCTGCGCGTCGCCGACATGGAAGTGACGGACGAAATGTCGCTGGTCGACGGCGACGGCACGCTTCCGCCCGACTTCCTCGAGGCGCGCGAGGTCAAGAACGCAGCGGGCATTCCCATCCGCGCAATCTCGCTTCAGCAGTTGACGAACAGCTATATGGACCGGAGCGGCACAGCGCCGATCGGCTATGCCATCGTCGGCAGCAACATCAAGGCGCGTCCTATCTCCGATCAGGACCTTACCGTCACCTATTACGGCCGCATTCCGGCGCTCACGCCTTCCAACCCGACAAACTGGCTCTTGGAGAAGGCACCCGACGTCTATCTCTTCGCCCTGGTCAACGAAATCGCCATCTGGGGCAAGGATGTGGACGGCGCCACCGCCGCGCAGCAATTGATGATGATGGCTCTTAGCGGGCTCAAGATTGAGGACGAGCGCGGCCGCTGGGGCAATGCGCAGATGGTTGTCGGAGGCGTCACGCCATGACCTTGCTTTCCGCGATCAATCAGGTTTGCGATATCGTCTCGCTCTCGCAGTTCGACAGCGTCTATGGCTCCGACGAGCCGAACGCGCAGACGATGGTCGCGATGGCACAGGAAGCCGGCGACGAGATTGCGCGCCGAGCCGATTGGCAGAAGACGCTGAAGTCTCACACGGCCACGGCGTCCCCTGAGAACCTCCCCGATGATTTCCAGCGGCTGACCCCCGGCGGCTCTGTCCGGACCTCTGCCGGCGCCTTCGTGCGGCCGGTGACGAATAGCGGCCAATGGGCGGTTATCGTCGGCATCCCGTCGACGCAGCCCTACTTCTTCATCAAGGCCGGGCAGGTGCTGTTCTCGCCCGCCTCCGCCGCCGCCAGCGCGGTCATCGACTACGTTTCGAAGAACTGGATATTGAACGATCCGGCGGGGCCGAAGGCGACATTCGCGGCTGACGACGACACGACGCTCTTTCCGGAAAGGCTGCTCGTGAAGGGCATCATCTGGCGGTGGAAGCGACAGAAGGGCCTTGCCTACGAGGACAATCTCGCCGAGTTCGAAGCCGACCTCGCGCAGGAGATCAATGCCGACAGGGGGGCAGGATGAGAATTCAGCCCAGACCGGCCCGCATAGGGCAATCCAATCGCGGGGCGGTCTCTATCGGCCGTCAGCAGTCATCGCAGCCAGTGACCTTCCCTGCGCCAAAGGGAGGCCTTGTCACCACGGCGGATATGGCATCGCAAGAACCCGGCTCGGCAACCGTGCTGCGCAACTTCTTTCCGACCCTGATGGGCTGCAAGATCCGCGGCGGATCGCAGAAAAGGGCGCTGGCCGCGGATGGCGGCGATATCAGGAGCGCGTTCAAATACAAATACGGCAGCAATGAAAAGCTGTTCATGGCGACTAACGCCGGCATTTACAACATGACCTCGCCGGCAGCCCCTCCGACCACGACCGCGGCCGATGTTGCCGGCATGAGCGGCGGCGGCTGGTGCGCCTTCCAGCATACCAATGCCGGCACGTCTTGGCTCGTCTGCCTGAACGGTGCCAACGACCGGCAGCTTTATAACGGCACGAGCTGGACAACGACACCGGCCATCACCTTCACCGATGGCACGACGATGCCGCAGCTCAATTACGGCTGGCTGTTCAAGAACCGGGAGTTTTTCCTCAAGAACGGCACGCTCGACGCCTATTACCTGCCCGTCAACGCGATCGGTGGCGCGGCCGTGGTGTTCCCGCTTGGCGGAGTGATGAAGAAGGGCGGTTCGCTGCTGACCGGCTTCTCCTGGTCGCTGGAGAGTGGCGACGGCCTCAACGACATGTGCGTCTTCGTCTCGACCGAGGGCGAAATCGCGGTCTATGCCGGCTCCGATCCCTCGAGCGCTTCCGACTTCGCGCTGAAGGGCGTCTATCAGATCGGCCGGCCGCTCGGCAAAAGTGCCTGGATCAGGGCAGGGGGCGATATCCTCATTGCCACCACGGACGGGCTCACGCCGATGTCGCAGGTTTTCCAGCGCGACCGGCAGGCGCTTTCGCTCGTCTCCGTCTCCCGCCCGATAGAGGACGACTGGCGCAAGGCCGCGAACGCCACCGGAACCGGCTGGACGCTGAAGCAGTGGCCGGAGCAGAACCTCGTCTTCGTGGCCTTCCCGGAAAACACCGTCATCACCGACACGACCTTTGTCCTGAACGTGCTCACCGGAAAATGGTCCACGATTAGCAATTGGCAGGCGCTTTGCTACGAGACCCTACAAGGCGGGCTCTTCTTCGGCTCGCTCGACGGCTACATGTGGCAAGGAGATGCCGGCGGCACCGATGACGGCCTGACCTTCTCGGCAACCTATCTCTCCCAGTTCTCGCCTGCAGGCCAATTCGGGCAGAGGGCAACCGCGACCCTCGCGCACATGTATTTCCGGGCGAAGACGAAGCCGAAGGTGAGGCTGTTCGCCCGGGCGGATTATGATCGGTCAACGCCAACTTTCAATTCGGTCACTGAGGGGGACGCCAGCTCCTCGGAATGGGATGTGGGCCTTTGGGATGTAGCCGTCTGGGATGGCGCCTCGACCGTCCAGCGCTTCGACTTCCGTCAGAACGTCCGTGCCGCCGGTGACATGCTGGCGGTGGGTTGCGTGATCACCTCGGGCGGAGGCTTCAAGCTCGATATCGAGGTTGACCTTGCCACAGTGCAGGTTTCCAACGGGGAGGCAAGCGCCTGATGCTGCCGAGCGATCCTGAGAAAGTCCGCGCTGCCTTGCTGCGCTGGACACGTGGCGATGAGGCGGCGGCCGATTTCCTAAATGAGATTGCCGAGATTGCCCGTCTGGCGGATGACGTCGTTGACGAGGACGAATGCCGGCAGCGCAACGTCTGCTGGCTCCTGGTCCGGACGCTGACGCGGCTGCCGCTGAATCCGTTCTTCATCCGCCATGCTGCCGCGCTGGCACCGCTGATCAACAGCGTCATCGTGCAATGGCAGCTTTCGGATGAATGGCGCTCCTCGCACGACGCGCTGAAGAGGCAGTTCGGCTTTGTCATGCGCGAGGCGGTCGGCTCGATCGTCACCGCCGTCGCGGCCATCATTGGCGGCTACGACCACGCCAAGACCGTCACGGAAGACTTTTTCCACACTTGCCATTCCGGCTCGCGAGAGACCGTCGAAGACTGGATGAAGGATTGACACATGGGCCTTTACGGTAGCGCTCCGGAAGCTCCTGACCCGCAGGAAACCGCTTCCGCTCAGACGGCGACGAACATCGGGACATCCGTTGCCAACAACGTTATGGGCAACGTCAACCAGGTCACGCCCGATGGCAATCTGACGTACACCTATACGACGCAGAAGTGGAAAGACCCGCTTAGCGGCAAGGAATACGATCTGCAGGTCCCGACAGCGACGCAATCCCTGTCTCAGCAGCAGCAGGCGATCAAGAACCAGACCGACGCCGCCGAACTGAACATGGCGACCCTCGCCAACAATCAGTCGGGCAAGCTGAACGACCTGCTCGGCAAGCCGATCAACATTGGCGGCGCACCGGCCGGTGGTAATGCTGCCGCCGTCGGGCTGCCGCAGTATCAGCAGTTTGGCAGCGGGCCGAAGCTACAGACCAGCCTCGGCAATTACGGCAACGTTCAATCCTCGATCGCGGGCGCCGGCAACATTCAGAAGCAGGTAGCCGACAGCGGCCAGATCCAGAACCAGCTCGGCAATGCCGGGGACATCACCCGCAGCTATGAGACGGACTTCAGCGCCGACCGGCAGAAGGTCGAGGATGCGCTGATGCAGCGTCTCAACCCGCAGATGGAGCGGGACCGGGCCGCTCTGGAAACGCGGTTGACCAATCAGGGTTTGCAGCCGGGCTCCGAGGCCTATAACCGGGCGATCGACGAAGCGAACCGATCTTCCACGGACGCTCGTCTCGGCGCCATTCTGAGCGCGGGGCAGGAACAATCCCGTCTTGCCGGGCTCGCCAATCAGTCGGCGACCTTCCAGAACTCCGCCCAGCAGCAGGCCTATAACCAGCTTCTCGGCTCCGGGCAGTTCGCCAACTCCGCGCAGGCGCAGCAATACGCCCAGAACGCCAACAACATGCAGATGGGCAATGCCGCCCAGCAGCAGCAGTTCGGGCAGAACCAGGCGCAGCAGCAGGCGAACAACGCCGCGCAGCAGCAGAAGTTTGGCCAAGGGTTGGCCGGTGCTCAGTTCGGGAACGACGCTCTGCAGCAGCAGTACCAGAACCAGAACACGGCCACCGCCGGCAACAATGCCCTGCAGGATCAGAGCTTCAACTCGCAGCAGTCGAAGTTCAACATGCAAAACCAGCAGCGGGCGCAGTACCTGAACGAGCTTTACGCCCAGCGCAACCAGCCGATCAACGAAATCATCGGCCTAATGTCCGGAGCCCAGGTCAACAGCCCGAGCTTCGTTCCGACGCAGAGCAACCCCATGCCGACCGTCGATTATGCCGGTCTCGTGCAGCAGGACTACGCGAACAAGATGGGCGCGTACCAGCAGAACCAGGCGGGCATAGGTAGCCTTATGGGCGGCCTCGCCGGAATGTTCACGCTGTCGGACAAGACGGCGAAGAAGGACATCAAGAAGGTCGGCGGCCTCTATGAGTACCGATACAAGGGCGAAGGGAAAAACGCTCCGAAGCGGATCGGCGTGATGGCGCAGGAAGTGGAGAAGGTCCGCCCCGACGCCGTGCGCAAGGGCGCTGACGGCTTCCGGCGAGTGAATTACGGCGCTCTCTTCGATGCAGGAAGGAAGAAATAAATGGCCTACTCGTTCCTGTTCGGCGGCAATACCAAGGAGACGCCCGACACGCTCTCTCGCAAGCGCGAGATGGCGGACCTTCTTGCTTCCCAACTGATGGGGGACACGCCGAAGAACGCCTATGAAGGCATCGGCGCCATGCTGAAGGGTGCAGCCGTGGGCATCGGCCGTCATCGGGACGGCAAGGCGGAGAAGGCCGGGCGTAGCGCTGCGGATGACCTGTTCAACCGGATCATCGGCCAGGCGCCTGATGTGAGCGCCTCGAGCATGCTTTCTCCGGGCATCAAGCCGGCGAGCACGAGCACGAGCGCGGGCACCGGCGCGGCGGCATCGGTCAATGTTGATCCCTCCATTCGCGATGGCATCGTGCAGACGGCGAGCGCCCTTGGTGTCGATCCTGTCGATTTGGCGACCGCTATCTCGTATGAGACGGCGGGCACCTTCGACCCGACCAAGGCAGGACCGACCACGAAATGGGGCAAGCATCGCGGCCTGATCCAGTTCGGCGAGCCGCAGGCGCAGCAGTACGGCGTCAATTGGGATGACCCGGTTGGCTCCCAGCTTGGAGAGAATGGCGCCGTTGCGAAATATCTGCGCTCGACGGGCGTCAAGCCAGGCATGGGCCTTCTCGACATCTATTCGGCCATCAATGCCGGCGGAGTTGGCCGTTACAACGCGTCTGATACCGCCGCAGGAGGCGCGCCCGGTACCGTCCGCGACAAGGTCGAAAAGCAGATGGCTGGCCATCGGGCTAAGGCGCTCGCGCTGTTCGGGGATCAGGGCCAGGAGGTCGCAAGTCTTGATCCGGCCATCGGCATGCCTCCACAGACGGCCGCAGGCGCGGTCAACGCGTTGGCTGCCGGAGGTGGAGGTGGCGCACCGCCGCCATCTCTCTCCGAGGAAGTAGCCGCGTTCGAGCAGACACCGGAATATCAGGCACAATTCCCCGGCAGGAACGCGCAGCAGCCTTCGCAGGGACCAATCCAGAACGCTCCGCAGCAGCAGCCTGCCATTCCTCCGCAGTTCCAAGGCTCTCAGCAGCTCGCCAACGCCCAGGGCGGCATCATTCCCGCGCTGATGGACGGTTCTCCGGCTTCTCCCGAGCAGGTCGCTCAAGCGCAGGCAATGGGGCAGCAGCAGGCACCGCCGCAGGCGCCGACACAGGCCCGGCCGGACAAGATGGCTTTGCTTCAGGCCCTCAGCAATCCGTGGCTATCGCAGGAGCAGAAGGCCGTTCTGCAGACGCTTTACCAACAGCAGGAGCAGGAAGAGCAAGCAGCCCGTGAGCAGCAGATATGGCTTCAACGCCAGCAGTACGAGCAGGAAGCGCAGCGCAACGACCCGGCTTATCAGATCGGCCTTGAAAAGAGCCGCATCGAGCTTGAGGACGCGAGGAAGCCCAAGCGACAGCCGCTGATCAATGCCGGCAACGGCAACGTCTACGATCCCAACGAAGACAAGTGGCTCACGGCTCCCAGCGGAAGCGGCGACGGAAGCTTCCGGTTCAACGGCAACTCTGTCGAGGCTCAGGCCCTGAACGGCTTAATGGAAAGCGGGCAGCTTACACCTGAGCAGGCACAGCAGCTTGCAGCGGGCAAGACAATTTCAGGTCCGAACGGCGAGATCATCTTCCTGACCCCGCAGGGCGTGTTCGGGCAGTCTTCCGCAGGCGGTCAGCCGCAGCAAATGTCTGGGTCTCCCTCAGCATCCAGTCAGCCACCGCAGCAGGCGCAGCCGCAGACTCAGATACCCGGCCAGCCGGCCCAAGGGGGCAACATCCAAATCACGCCTCCGAAGGTCACCGTCGACGAGAAGGAAGCGGCAACGTTTGCAGACCGAATGAACACATCCGGCGGGCTGATCGATCAGTTTGAGGGCGCCGGCCTTGGTGTCTGGGATCAGGCGGTACGCGGTAATGATTACATCCCCGATTTCCTCGAGAACTGGATGGTCAGCGATGATTTCCAGAATTTTGACCAGGCTCGGCGCGACTTCATCAATGCCCAACTGCGCCGAGAGTCGGGCGCCGTCATTTCCGTGGAAGAGTTCGACAACGCGAACAAGCAGTATTTTCCGCAGCCGGGAGACACCAAGGAAGTCCTGGAGCAGAAGCGCAGGAACCGACAAACGGTTGTCGACGGGATGAAGCGTTCTGCTGGCCCAACATATGGCCGGTCAAACAACGACGGCGGTGATCCATTGGGGATTCGATAATGCCAGCCATTTCCGAGGTCCGACAGAAGTTTCCGCAGTACCACGATTTGAGTGATGATCAGCTCGCGGATGCGCTGCACCGGAAGTTCTACAGCGATATTCCGCGCGAGGAGTTCAATGCCAAGATCGGTTATGATGCCAAGCCCCGCCCGAGCGGCCGACACCTGTCCTTTGAGGAAGGCGCCGAAATGCTCGATCGGGAGGAGCGCCTGGCGGGTCCCAGCGGCACCTTCGGAGCGGCCACAACTAGCTATCTCAACAGCATGCCTATTGTTGGCCCCATGCTTCTTGGCACCGCCCAGCGGGGTGCGGCGGCGCTGTCTTCCGCCCTCAATGGCGAGAGCTACGACGACAACCTGAAGGAAGCGCAGGCGATTACCGAGGCTGCCCAAGCGGCCCATCCGTGGGTATCGACCGGTGCCGGAGTTACCGGTGCCGTGGCAGGGACTCTGCCGATGGTTGTCGCAGCCCCTTCGTTGTTCGGAGCGGGCAGCGCAGGTATCGGAATTCGTAGCTTGATGTCTGGCATTGGCGGCGCAGGCGTTGGCGGCACGGACGCTGCCGTTCGATCTGGCGGTGATATCTCCGAAACTGGATGGGGGACCGCTGCAGGCTTTGGCATGGGGGTTATTGGGCCGACGGTTGGCAAGGTGGTCGGTGCTAGTGCTCGCAAGGCAATGAACGCCTACCGCACCGCGCAGGCAGCAAAGGCAGCAGGCACCAAGGCATCGACGGTCAATCAGCTTGCGAAAGCCATCGCGGGCGACGGTCTTGACGGAGCCGCAGTGCGGTCCAGGCTCGACACTTTGGGCCCAGAGAGCATGATTGCTGATCTTGGGCCGAATACACAGAGTAAAGCTGCGGCCCTCGCAGCAATGCCCGGTCGGGGGCAGGAGGTCATGCGCTCTGCGCTTGAGGCAAGGCATGCGGGTGCGAACGCCCGTCTCGCAGCCACAGTTGACCAGACGCTCGGGCGTAATGTCGTTCCGTCAGAGATAGAGCGCGGGATCGAGGCCAATCAGCAGCTACTGTCGCCCCTGTATCGGGATGCATTTAGTCAGGCGCGGCCGTACGACATAACGGCGATTACACATGACCTTGACAGGTCGATCCAAACGTTGCGCGGTGACGCCCAGCGAGCGCTTCAGCGTGTCCGCGGGATGTTGAATGTTAATGGTCAGGATGTCGTTTCCAATGACCCTCGGGTGGTGTTCCAGACACGCCAGGCAATCGACGGCGTACTTGCCACCGAAGCAAACCCCAAGGTCATCTCAGCACTTACTGAAACGCGGCAGATGCTTGATGACGCGCTTACTCGTGCCGTCCCACGCATCAAAGAAGCCGATTCCGCGTATGCCGAGTTGGCACGTCAGCGAGAGGCCGTCCAACGCGGCCAGAGCGTCTTGGACCATGGCCGCACGGCTCCCAGGCCATTGGAGCTCGCTGCAGAGGTTCAGCAGGGCGCTCTTCCACAAGGAGCGCAAATCGGCCCATCCGCTGTGCCACTGAGGCTTTCGCAGGGCGCGAGAGCAGAAGTCGACCGAATCCTTGGCAGCAACGCTAACGATATTGCCCGCCTCAACAAGTTGGTGAAATCTGATGGCGACTGGAATCGTGCTCGACTCTCTCAGTTGTTCGGACAAGAGAAGTCTGATCGACTGTTTCAGGTTCTAGATAACGAGCTGCAATTCGCCAAGACACGCGATGTGGTTACCCGCAATTCTGAAACAGCACGCCGTCAGCAGCACATCGCTGATCTTGGCGGAACGGAAGATCCGAATTTCGCGCGCAATGCATATGCGGCAGGTGGGACAAGCGGTGCCGTGCGAGCTGCCGGCGTGCGCTTGGTCGACAAGCTTGCAAATTCGATCATGGGGGGAAGGCGTGAGGCTGCGAACGTTTCCTTGGCGGACGCGATGGTCAGCAATCGAACGGCTCTCGTCGATGCTATCGCGCAGGCCCAGCGGTCCGGGCAGAACCCGGCCCTCGTCGAAGCCTTGGCAAAATCACTCCTGCTTGGAAGCGCGACCGGGCCTCGTTGAACTGCCAAAGTGTTCGTTCAAGGCCCAAACAAGGGCGACGAGTCCTGCGCCACAGATGAACCCAATGGGGAAATCCGGTCCAAACCACGTCTTCAACGATAGGAAGCTCTCGCGGAACACGAAAAGCACCATGGCTGTTACTGCGATGCAGGCTAGCTGAACGATCCTAAGCATTGCCACAACATACACGAGTGTCGTGGAAAATGAAGATGGCTCGCGGTCAAGCTTCAGTACCCACCGGGGCGAGAATATGCGCTTCGGTTTCCGCATCTGTTGCCCGCAGCGTCGCGCTGCCAATCGTATTGGCAGTTTCCACGGTATGGTGTGTAAGCTGGATAGGATGAGCCGCCGCCGCAATTATTGTTCGCGCAGACGGCTACCGCGGTTCCCACCAATGCAACGGCCACGATAACCGCCGCAGCCTGGTTCTCCCGCTGCACCATGCTGACGCATTCGATTGGGTCAATACGGCGACGCGCGAGCTCGGCGGTAAGTTCCTGCGTAAACGCGAGATCCGTATTCGTTATGAAAGTTCGACAGAGCGCTGACTTGCTCACACCCTCAGGATTTTTGCGAAAACCTGCCTGCGTCGTGGTGCAACTCGCCAACGCAAACGCCATCGCTGCGGCAATAGACAGCCGCCCCGCCAAGTAAAAATTCAAGATGTGCCCCCTCAGATCCCCTGCGGCGCACTGAACAACTTATTGGCGACCAGAGTCAATAGTAGTTGAGATGAGATCAGGCTCCCTCGCGGGGTCTTTTTCTATGGAGAATGCCGATGCCTAGAACTGGCGGCGTATATAGCCCTCCTGCCGGCACGAAAGGCGTGTCCAACACGACCATTCAGAGCGTGCCGTACAACGCGTTCGTTGACGACCTGACGGCGGACGCCAACACAGCACGGCCGATCACTTCGGGCGGTACGGGGGCGACGACGGCCAGCGGCGCTCGCACTGCGATTGGGGCGCAGGCTGCAAGCGCCGCTCTGACATCGATCGCCGCTTTGACCACGTCTGCCGACAAGCTCCCTTATACGACGGCGTCCGACACATATGCGGTTACCACGCTTACCGCGTTCGGGCGTTCGCTTATCGATGATGCGGATGCGACGGCCGCCCGCTCTACCCTTGGCGTCGTGATTGGAACGAACGTCCAGGCATACGACGCGGGCCTCGCTTCCATTGCAGGACTGACAACGGCCGCCGACCGGATGATCTACACCACCGCGGCCGACACCTATGCTGTGGCGACTCTGACATCGTTTGCCCGCACCATCTTGGATGATGCTGACGCTACAGCGGCGAGGGCTACGCTCGGAGTGACGATCGGCTCGCAGGTGCAGGCATATGACGCCGGGCTTAATTCGATTGCGGGGCTTACGACGGCCGCTGACCGGATGATCTATACGACGGCCGCTGACACATATGCAGTCGCGACGCTCACCAGCTTCGCACGCACCCTGTTGGACGACAGCTCCAACTCTGCGGCGCGCACCACGCTTGACGTTTACAGCAAATCGGAGGTGGACGGCCTAACGTCGAGCTCGACGCCTGCCGGAACAGTCATCTTTTACGCGAAGAGCACCGCACCCACCGGCTACTTGAAGGCCAACGGCGCGGCCGTCTCCCGCACCACCTACGCCGATCTATTCGCCGTAATCGGAACCACTTTCGGGACCGGCGACGGTTCGACGACCTTCAACCTGCCGGATCTCCGCGGCGAGTTCGTGCGTGGTTGGGATGACGCTCGAGGGGCCGACAGCGGGCGCGTGTTCGGGTCCGCCCAGGCCGACGAACTTCAGAGTCACCTGCACACCGTCAATCCGCCGAGTACAGCGACTTCCTCCGACACGCACTCGCACACCTATTCCGGCTCAACGAACACGACGGGCGCGCATGTGCACTCTGTCGCATACCAAGACCGCGGCTTCTCCAGCGGCACCATCAACAACGCTGAAAGCGGGGGCTCTACTGGTACGTTCAACACTGGTTCCGCCGGAGACCACGCCCACGCCTATTCCGGCACGACCAGTTCCGACACCCACAGCCATACGGTCGACATTGCACAATTCAACTCGGGATCGACCGGCGGCACCGAAACCCGTCCTCGCAACGTGGCCCTTCTGGCCTGCATCAAATTCTGAGGAACCCCCATGCCTCTAACGGTCTACAACTATCACCCGAGCACGCTCGAATACACCGGGTCCTCACAGGCCGACGAAAGCCCGTTGGAGCCGGGGGTGTATCTCATCCCGGCCTATGCGACGGAAACCGCCCCGCCCGAATTCATCCCCGGCTATATCTTTAAGTGGGCAGGCGGTGAATGGGTGGCCGAAGCGATCCCGTCCCAGTCCTCCATCCACATGCCCGCGCTCTCCGCGCGTCAGATCCGGTTGGGTCTCGTCAGCAACGGCTTTGCGCTGGCCCAGGTGACGGCGTCCATAGAGGCGATGCCCGAGGGCGTCGAAAAAGAAACCGCCCAGATCGAATGGGAATACGCGACCACCTTCGAGCGCATGCACCCGCTTATCGCCATGGTAGGCGCCGCTCTCGGCCTTGCTGACGACCAGATAGACGCCATGTGGGCGGCCGCCGCCAGCCTCTGAACCCAAGGACATCGCTATGTCGTTCGAACAGTGGCTGCAAAGCCGGCTGACGGCTCACCTGTGGCCGGTCGGGGCTATCGACGGAGAGATTGGACCGGTCACGGTAGCTGCTCTCAAGGGCTTCCAGAATGCGAAGGGCCTCAAGGTGACCGGCGTAGCCGACGAGGCGACAATCGCCGCCCTGCGGCTTCCTGCGAGCGCTGTGCCTACTCCGCTTCCCGAGAGGGACCAGGAACCCGCCAAGGAAGCATTCCAGTCGTCAAAGACGGTCTGGCCGCGCCAGTCGCAATGCATGTCGTTCTACGGGCCGGTAGGACAGAATCAGACCGCAATCGAGATCCCTTTCGACATGTTCCTCGCATGGGACAAGGGCACCCGCATCCGGAAGATGACGCTTCACCATAAGGTCGCCCCGTCTGCGCTGAAGGTGTTGCAGCGCGTCCCGGCGATCTATTCGGCGTCCGAGCGAAAGGCCCTCGGGCTGGATCTGTTCGGCGGCTCTCTGAACGTCCGCAGAATGCGCGGCGGCTCCTCCTATTCGATGCATAGCTGGGGCATCGCAATCGACTTCGATCCGGAGCGGAACGGCCTCTACACGAAAAAGCCGAACGCTCGCCTCTCTCATCCTGACGCCGTTCCGTTCTGGGTGGCTTGGGAAAGCGAAGGATGGCTCTCGCTCGGGCGCGCGAGGGACATGGACTGGATGCACGTTCAGGCCGCCCGCCTCTAACCCCTCCATCAAAGGAACAGACAATGCGTTCACTGATTCTCGCATCGGTGGCGGCGCTTTCGCTCGCCTCCTGCACGACGACCGGCTCGATCGACACCGCGATCAAGAACAGCCTGCCGAAGACCTGCGCGCTTCTCGAAACGGCTCATGCTGCATTCATCGCGGCTTCCGCCTCCGGCAACATCAAAGCGAAGACTCTCGCCAAGGAGAAGGCCGCCTACGATGGCGTGCGGGTCATCTGCGCCGATCCGGGCAGCGTCACGGCAGCAAATGCGCTCGTGGTAGCGGCAACGGCATACGCGACGGTCTCGCTCGCCCTGCGCGAAGCCAAAGCGGCGGAATAAGGAGAGACCACCATGAACATCTCGAAAGCCGTTGCCGCCGCTGCGGGTGGCGCGCTGACCGGAACGGCCGGTCTGCCCTTCATGCCGGATGATACGCCCTGGTACGGCTATCTGGCGCTCTACGCGCTCACGATCGGGCTGCCTGCGCTGCTGACCTATATCGCACCGCGCAACACGCAGTAACGACACCACAGGCCGGCTCTCACTCTCGAGTGCCGGCTCTTCCACCGTGGCATTGCATTACGAGGGCAGGGGCTTGGCTGAAACACAGGAACCCGAGAAGATGGTAGCAACCCCGAAATGGAGGTTCGAATACAACCTCAATACCCTGGCCCTTCTCGTCGGCTTCGGCAGCAGCCTGGTCGCATGGGGGATGACATGGGAGAGGGTCGGCGCCAATCAGGATTCGCACGCGTCATCGATCGATAGGCTCGATAAACGAGTAACAGCCGCGGAAGTCTCCCTCCGGCAGATCGACAATCACGAGCTCCGGATCTCGGCGGTGGAGAAGCAGGCAGCCGAAGCGGCGACGTCAATGAAGGCCGTCGAGAACACGCTCAACAACCTGTCCACCGATACGCGTGTAATGAGGGAGATCCTGCAACGGATCGAGGCCGGGCAACGCGATGGCGCGCCGCTGCGGCACTGATCTCGTCAGCTTGGTCAGACCATGGGCAGGGGCTTGCCGCCCTGTGTCTCAATCAGCTTCCACTTTTCTTCGATCATTTGGGTGAATCCATGCGGATAGCCTCGTGGAAAGACGTGAGTTCTAATGAAGGCTCTGTCTGAATAGAGGCAATTGATGGTGTTATTTATAGTAGAAGTCGCGAGCTTTTCATCCACATGTAGGCTCTGTCCAACCCAGCTGTTGAAAGCAAGATTGAGTTTCAAGAAGTAAGCGTACATCCGTTTTGTTTCGGCCGATGTAATCTGCCCGAACGGATGCATCTCGGTTTCCATAGCGAGTAAATCGGCGTCGGACAAAATAATCTGATTGTGAACTTGCCATTCTGTTTGAATCTGCGCTGTGGATTCAAACAGTTCACGTTTCTTCGTGTAGTCGAAGATGATGAACGTGAGGACTACGGTTGCTCCCGCACCGATGATCTCGGCTATATCTGCCAGTGCTTGCAACGCGTCCATCTCGCCCACCTGGTTGGGAACTGCTGCATAAGAGCTATAGTGCAGCAGGGCTTTCCACGGTGCAATTGACCCATTGTTACTACCACGGGTGGGCAACACAGGAGGCCGCGTATTGAAGCCCATCGACGAAGGGCGTTTCCGAAAACGGGGTGATGGGGCGTCGCAGAGCGACCAAGGTCCTAGCGGGGGTTGTTCTGTCCGGGACAGCCCATCGGGACAGAACATAAGCTCCGGGCTGTCGTACTTGAGCGCACAACCTTCTGTATGAACGATAGTTCCGCTCCGCCCTTCGTCAGACTGCGAGCCAAGCGAGGACGAACAGCGCTGTGATAACAAGGAGAATTACGATACCGGCAACGTTGAGCGAGTGCATTGAGCTGCCTCCGCATTTCTCAGTCAACATCACCAGGCAACGGTAAGTTCCGCCGCTCGCCTTCGGATTTCAAAACAGGCGCTCAGTGCGGTGCGACCTCTCGGGGCGAAATACCGTCTCCTTCAACTCAAATGTGGGGAACCCGACTCTGCTCTGCGCGTTCGGGAACAACAGCATTGTGCGAGGAACGGACATGGAACCGGACACAATACTTCTCGCCGATGACGAAGCACTGCTTCTTATCGATTACGAATACGCGCTCGCCGACGCGGGGTTCGTCGTCATGGCGGTAACCAGCGGCGGGAAGGCGATAGAGGTCTTAAAGTCTGCCGGCTCCGGAATAGCAGGGGTGGTAACCGATATTCGGTTTCACCAGCTTCCTGACGGCTGGAGCGTCGCACGAGTTGCCCGTGAGATTGATCCAGATATGCCAATTGTTTACGTCAGCGGACACGGCGCTCTCGAGTGGGCCTCAAGGGGCGTGGCGAACAGCATTATGCTCGAGAAGCCGTTTCCCTTAGCCAAGCTTGCGACGGTTGTATGTCAGCTGCTAAGAGATCGACCACCCCGCGCGCATGCCTAGAGCGTGTCGGTGACTTCGAAAGACAGGCGGGTTTCGTTCAGTTAATCACCGACCGCCAGGTCGCGCAGCATCTTCGTCTCGCGATGTCCAGACTGGTAGAGGGAAAATAGTCTCCGGGCGATCAGTTCGGCAGCTTCGCCATCGCGGCAGAGCCCCTTCTCAGCCAGTATCTCGGTGAAAACGTCGTCCAGCATGTCAATACCGGTAGGTAGAACCGCATCCGTATAATCGTGTGACGTCAACATCGCGCGACCTCATCGGGGCGAAAGCGCAAATGATCTTCCAGCCAGCGGCGCCCGTGTTATCTCCCGCTGATGGTTCACTATGCGCCTCGAAGTATGACAGCGGCAAGTAGACTCGCCTCTCGCCGCAACACGGAAGCGTGATCTAAGACCTTTGCCATTCATGAGCCGGACCAAGGTCCTAAATCATTCCTCGGTGTGGCTCCACATGCCTCCCCGGAAGACGAGCCGTAAAGTCGAGGTAAGGCACTGCGTGCGAGTGATGTGGTGAACGACCGTGTTCCTGATCAAGAGAAGAGAGGTCAAGGCAAGGACCCCCATCTCTACTGAAGTGGACACATTCAAAGCAAGCGGAAGTGCTGCCGCCCAGAGGCGGGGGGACGCGCAAAAAGCACTCCGACGAGCAAATCCTGCTCAGGCGAACGCGGGCGAATATCTCGATAGAAGGTGGCTATTCCATCGCTAGCTCGAAGCTTAGCGATGTTCGGCATCGGTTTGCTGAGGAACATAGACCGCGACCACGCCGCTTCCGTTGTTCGAAAAGGCGCCGCCGACGAGCAGATAAACGACGATGGTCAACATCGATACGAGCATTACGCTGAGGGGCAGACCGGTTGATGCTCTTTGCTCCGGCAGTCCAAAATCGTCTTTGTCACGCATCAATCATTCCTTCAGCACAATAAACTAGCAGCGGCATAGAACTCGGCCTCAGAGCTGCCAAGAAGGGACAACGCAGGCAACTCTGAGGCCATCACTCACACGAGCGGCTGACGAGGGTGCCGCTCGGGGTGACAACGCTAACATGGGCCGAAGGGATCCGCTCGGTCACTGGCTTAGGACCTTTGCCATCAACGAGCCAACTAAGGTCCGATACGTGCTTGGGTCTTCGGTGAGAAACCCGAGTGCAAATGGGACGACGACGAATACAAGGAAGAGATCAAGTGCAAGCGCCGTGCGCGGCCGATCTATGTATACTCCCGGTACTAGCCTGCACTAGGGTGGGTTGCGTGGCCGCATCGGTTATTCCGCGCGGCGTCGACGGCGCTTGGGTAGTCGGGCCGATTGTTCCACTCGGGCTGATGCTCGGTGCAGAACCAGTTCGGCTCGCCGCGGCCGACTGCGAAGCCGAAGCTGCCCCATTTCGTGCAGCCTAGGTGTTCGCAGTAATGGACATACGGGCCGGCCTCGATGTGGGGCTTGGCTCCCACTTCGTCACTCATGTCGATCGCCTCCTCGGCCGGCGCCAAACTGCTGCTCGAAGGCCTGTTCCCAATTCGGATGGCAGGACGCACCAGCGTGCTTCAAGCGCTCGAAATGGTATCGCGCCAGCAGCGCGGCCGTGATTACCCGCGCCATTTCCTTTCGCGCGCTCTCTGCTTTCAGCCGGTCGCGGTCGCAGGCCGCCCGCCTCAATTCGATTGGGATCGAGTAGAGCGTCTGCGTGACAAATGGCGTAATCGCCGGAGACCGGAGCACCGTCTCCACGTCGAATATCGCGAAGGCCCCGAAGGATTCGGCAATTCCCCTAGCGAGTTCCTGGACGCCGCGCACCTCGACAGGACGGCGAAATTGGTCGAGGCCAGCATATGCCCTCCTTTGGTGTGGGGGCATTACCGCGAGATCGACTTCAATTGCGGTTCCTATCTCATCTTCAAGTGTTCGCATGATGCGCGCCTTTCTGCATTCGCCGCTGATTGATGGATGGCGCGCCGCATCGCCGATTAATGTTCTCATTATGTTCTCTACGCCGAAAGAGTCAATTCGGCTTTTCGCGGTCCCGTGCGTTAATGGGCCAATGGCCAGAGCATCCTCGAAGAAGCCCCGCGATGTCGCCCCGATCGATCCTATGCCGGCGCGCGTCGATCCCTGCCTTGCCACTCTCGTGGACAAACCCCCCATCGGTCCTGACTGGGCGTATGAGGTGAAGTGGGACGGGTACCGGCTGGCCCTGCACATCGAGCCTGGCCGGGTGCGGGTTCTCACGCGCGGCGGCTACGATTGGACCGATCGTTTTCCGTCGATCGCCGATGACGCGCGGCGCCTTGCCGTCAAGACAGCCATCCTCGACGGGGAGGCGGTTGTTCTGAACGATCAAGGCCGCTCGGATTTCGGCATGCTCCAGCGGGCGCTCGGGCGCTTGCCCTCCGCGGTCGAAGCCGGAGCCATCGTCTTCTATGCCTTCGACCTGCTTTACCTCGACGGCCGCGATCTGCGTCGGCTGCCGCTGCGAGAGCGCCGGCGGCTGCTGGAGCCGCTGGTCGCCGGCCGGGAAGGGGCCGTTCGCCTCTCTGAGGAGGTGCAGGCAGATGGCGACGCGTTCTTCCGCGTCGCGTGCGAGCATGGGCTCGAAGGCATTATCGCCAAGCATATTGAGAAGCCATACCGCTCTGGCCGAGGCGAGTGGTGGCAGAAAATCACTTGCAAGCGGCGTGATAGTTTCGTGGTGGTCGGCTTCGAGCCTTCCACTGTCCCGGGCCACATCGGGCGGCTGCTGCTCGCAGCGCGGAAAGATAGCGAGCTCGTCTATGTCGGCGGCTGCGGCACCGGCTGGTCACACGACCTATCGCGTGAACTGCGCAACCTCCTCGAATCCATCGTTACGAAAAAACCAGCAGTGAGCCTGAGACGGAAGAATGCCGTCTTCGTCGAGCCAGTACTCGTCGCAGAAGTCGAGTATCGCACCTGGACGGATGACGGAAAGCTGCGGCACCCGTCGTTCAAGGGAATCAATGAGCTAGAGGAGGAATCGGAAGTGTACGACCTGAGCGCCATTCTGGCGTAGGAGATTTAGCTACCCTGTCTACTCTTCCGATTGTTCGATCATCCTATTTTCTAGCAGCCTATCCAGCGCTCTCGTGCCACTTCGGATGACGAGCAATTCCAACTCAGCATAGAAAGGTGCAAAGAGGTTGACGTTTGGCCTAGCCTTGCCCGCGATGTGTTCGATAAAGGTCCCGCTTCTTTTTCGCGAGCTGCGTTCAAACAACTCGCGATAGCGTCTGGGAGTTACACCAGCGAAATGCCGAAACTTCACTGCTCCATAGCCGTCGTAAGCTCCTCGACCAGTTCCTTCAATTTGTATGGAGTCTGAGTGCAAATCAGCTGCCAAACTTTTCGGATACGGCTCCAAAAATACAACTTCCTTGATCCCTGTCGACACGATGTGTTTCGCGCACATGTGACATGGAAACGTTGTAGAGTAGAGAATTGCATCCTTCAGCGGGATGCCCAAGCGAGCAGCGTCGGTAATAGCATTCATTTCGGCATGGACAATTCGGCCATACTCCAGCGCATCCATAAATTGGCTGTCTTGGATTACCGCTGAGTTGAAGTACTCTTCGAAGTCTCCTCCCGGATTGCTCACAGTGAAGAGCTCCTTTAGGATTTCGAGCTTGCGCTTGTCATTGGAGTCCTCGCTTCTGATGTACTCCCGGGCGTCAAATGGCGGTTCATCACACCAGTAAGTGCCTCCGCCCGCTTTTGGGACCTCGTTAGAGCCCATGCTCAAAATTTCGCCGGTTGGGCGGAAGATGGCCGCCCCGACTTGTCGGGAGAGGTCAAGGGTCCGGAGAGCCGCCGCTTTTGCTGCGAACATCGAATATTCAAGCTTGGTTGGCGATATTTTGTTTGATGAGAACAGAAGCTCACAGAACCGAACGATCTGTTCTTTTATGGCGTTCTTACCCAGTTCATCACAGTTGATAATGAAATCGGCATCATGAAATATCTTCCCGACTCGTTGCCCGTGAGCTTCAGCAGTTTCGTGCTGATCGCGGTTAACAAGATCATTCGCCGTTGAATGATATTTTCCGGAATCTGTGTTGTTCTGTTCGTGTGCTAATTGGCGCGAGAGGTAATCAATTCTAGAATCTCTTCGTGAATACACTGAGACCTGAAAAAAGCTAACTCCATATACGGATCGCATAAGGTCAACTTCTTCCTTTCGTTTAAACTGGTGAATTAAGAACACTCTTTTTGAATAGCTAATATTGTCTTCGCTTTTCATTGCGTTTTGCCTAAGGCGGGTAATCCGAAAAACAGTGTAAGCGGCTAAAATTGAGTCGTCTTCGAATTCTTTACGAACGTAATTAGCAAAGTCTATATAGCTCTCGATCCGCTTATCAGTCGGCGAGTTGTGTAATGGCAATTTTATTCGAAGAGAACGCTTTATGCTTGAGAAATAATCCGTAACTTTTACGGTGATTACATCATAGCCTTTACTTTTAAAGTACGCAGTATATTCGAGGATTGTGGATTTTATATCCACACCAACGGGCGCCACTATACCGATGAAGATTTCTGGGAACTCAATATTTGAAAGCGCGTTTTCCATGTTAACGAAACCTAAGCAATTTGCTACTATGATTCGGCCACGGGAGATTTCACATGCAAAAATTGCAAATCACAAGCGTACGCGCGACCTCAATGGTGCGATATGTGGAAGATCTGATCTCACGCAATGGCGATTATTATCGGCGATGGCTGCAGGCCGAGGGCGACATACCCAACGCTGAGATTCGTTGCGACGGTCACTCTGGTGAGGTTGATCGTAAGAAAGCTCAGAAGCGAGCGGGGTAGAATTCCAAGAGGCGTCCGCATGGCGGGACGTATCGCGCATGCGGTTCCGTCCCAGTCTATCAATCGAGCACGATTTTTAACGTCCGGATGATAGCAGCCGCGTCCAGCAGGACGCCTCTGATCTCCGCCGCGGAAAGCTATCAGCTCGGGCTGCGGCCGCTTGAAGATTAATCACCACATCCCTCGCTCGACTGCTGCCCGGCATGCCGGTCTGCTCGCGCATTTCGCGGATGGTGGCGACCGACCGATGAGTAGCCGCTTGATTCTCGAGCGGGCTGAGCCTGTCCGCTTCGTTTGCGGCTCTGATCAGTTCGGAGATGAAATCGGTTGTGAGGCTCATGGCGCTCAAGCCCAGCCGACGTGCTCGCGCTTTGCAAGCTTTAGGAATAAGCCGAACCAGAAGCGGTACTCCTCACTATCTCGGCCGCCGTATGCTTCCAGCGCGCAGTATGCGACAGATGCCGTTGGGTCCTTGCCGTGCTCGGCGACGGCTGCCTCGATGGCGTCTTCTTCCGTTAGATCCTTGCCAGTCGGTCATTTGTTCATGCTCCCAGTCGTGGGCAGCTCACTCATCCACTTTTCAATTTCGGATTCTCTCCATCTGACGCATGCCTCGCTGAGCCGCTTAGGTTTCGGGAACTTCCCGGCTTTCATGCGTCGGTAAATCGTCGAGCTTCCCATCCGAAATCGAGGATTTCATCAGTTGTAAGCAACGAGAAGTCGACCATGCCAATGACGCGGCCCGGAGAGCTGCGAGCGAGGCCGAGGACATTGCGACGAGCGCGCGCAATGCGGTTGATCAGGTCACGTCCGACTACAATGATGCTGTGCGAGATTTTAACTCGAGAGCCAGCAACTAGGGCCGAGCTACGCTTTTGCACCGTATTGAACTGCGGCGGTAATCACCACGCCGGATTTGTCGCACGTCCCAGATCGCATATCTCGAATGAGCAGCACGACTGCTAGAATTGGGTGGTGAGGCTCATATCGCGCTCTCAGCCTTAAATCATTTCTTCTTCCGTGCGGCTTCTTTTCCCTTCATCTCCTCCCTGAGCTGCAGAAGTTCCGCAGTGTCGCGCCCGATCGATGGCTTCCTGCTCTTCTTTGAAGTCTTCGCCGCGGCTTCCTTTTTCATCCGATCTAACCGCTTCAGAAGTTCTTCATAATCGCCGCCAGGCCTATATGGGGCAGCTCGAGGTCTCGGCTTCGATGCCTCCAGAATGGCTTCAATGTCTGCTGGCAAGAGAAACATCTTATTGCCGAAAATCCGGCACGCCCCCAACTCGCGTGCCATTTGGCGAATACGGCGGGGAGAAACGCCGAAGTGCCGTGCGACCTCTTCCGGGCTGCGCCCATCTGGTAAAATCGGCGCTTCCTTAGCCTTCTCAGGTGTATTTCCGTCTATAAGCATGGGTACTTATCCCGGTGTGCGCGCTGGTCTTGCATTGCCCTTTGCCCAGCCTTCGTCAACCAGATTTGGTCTGGGTGACCATACCGGTCCGTCTCTGAACTGGCTTTGACGAAGCCGCGTTCTTCCAGTTTTTTTTGCGTGTGGTGGCCATAATCCTTCAGAGCGTACCAGTCGACCCTGACCTCGGCGCCGTGCGCCATCAGGTAGTCCATCGCCTTCCGCTCCCTCCAGTTTAGCGGCGGTTGAATGGGCTCGGGTGGAATGTCTCCCCAAGGAATGTCCCAAGCCGGGTCTCGCTCTGGTTCCGGTGCTCTCGAAGAGGTCGGCGCTATCGAACTAGGATGCAGCCGGATCGTATATCCCTCCGCTTCGACTTCTATCGTTATGTTGTTCCGTTTGACGACAGTGGCCAAGCGATTAAGTTCGGCTTGTTTGATGAGCGCGCGCTTGGTCATCGTTTGGACCGACGCTTTTGGCGCAGTTCGTCTCGCAGCGCAGCGAAGTCTGCAATCTTGAAAGCCGTGGATGATTTGATGGTTGCACGTGCTTGCTCCCTTAGCTCCGGCGCTACGCGACGAGACTCTATGAACGCTGCTATATCGGCGGGCAGATAGCGTCTCGTAGGCCTTTCGCCGAGGCCGATATTTACGAAAGCCAGATGACCAGCATCCGCTAGATCCCGGAGTTGGCGTGTCGATACAGCAAGGAATTCCGCTGCTTGCTCGGGAGTTAGCAGTCTGTCGGTGGTCTGGCTCAATCTTTGGTCGCCTTTAGTCGCAGCCGTTCCGCCTTCTCGCTCCCTCTGCTTCGTGGTTTCATTGGATATGATGGCTCTTCGAGTCATTTGCTCCCGCCCTCCCGTTCGAAGCGGTCCACTTCATCCCACGCTATCCGTAGAAGTTTGCCGCCAAGCCGGAAGGCTCTGATTTCACCGCGCGCGATGAGATTTCTGACGTGCCGTTCCGAGCAATGCCAATGCTCAGCAAGCGTCTTTGGCGAGAAGGGCCGGCGTTCGTCATCGGCAACTATCATTGACGGCACTCTTAGAGGCATTGTGGGACCGGCGCACAGTTCCCGAGGCCGCTTGGCTGTGTCAAGGCCGTCTAGGCTTAAGGCTAATTTTGTCCAGCTCCTTGAGCGCTCGGCATAGCTCCCAAGCGATTTCCTTTTTCATTCTCAGGCGCGCCACGACGTCGGCCTTTTTCTGTCCTTCGCCATCCTGCGTAAGGGCTGCGAAGGAAATCCGAAAGATTCCTCCCTCCTCGGCTATCTCGGTGAAAAGGTCCACGTGCAACGGCGGCGAACCATTGTCGATGATGACAACGACGTCGTCAGGGCCGGAGCCGATACGTACTTTGCCGACGCTCGCCATTATCATCCTCCGTGTGATCGAAGGTTGAAAATATAAACGATATCGCTTATATGCTCAATAACCGATATCGTTTATGGACGAGTGGAGGTCGGTTTGACTCACTTTCCGATATCGAATAATCCTCGCCGTATGGGGCGGCCATCATTAAAAGTGAAGCCTATTCTTGTGCGGCTGCCGGAGGGCATACCCGAGCGAATAGACGCGCTGGTCGGTAAGAACAAGCGGGCGGAATTCATCCGCAGGGCCGTTGAGTCCGAGTTGGGCCGGCGCGAAAAAGAAAAGCCAGGGTCATCTGACAAGTAACGCGGGGCCAAGAACCTTGAGTGTCCGCGGTTGTGAGCCTCCTTCTAAGAGGCACCCCTCATTCACACCACACTCGGCAGGTTTCCTCCCGGTCTACGTTGTACAGCTCGGCTGACATGCACATTCCATTTTCCCCACCATCCATAAAGATAACTTCGTCGCCTTCATCCCAGCCAAGGCAATATGTCGTTGCCTGAAACTTCTCGTCATTGATGATGAAGTGTTCATCATTCACTGCAGCCTTTATTTCGTAGGTTGTGGCAGCGTTGCCCGTTGTTGTCATTGCAAGTGCAGTTGCGGCTGCAAGTAGGCATTTCTTCATTCGGTTAGGTTCCCCTCTTGATCCCGCGCAAACACTAGCCAGTGCTTTGTGCTTTGACTAGCCTCACGCCAGGCTGCCCGTGATTCAAAAACACGATCCCTTCTTGCTCAAGGACCCGCTGAACGTTCTGCACGTTCTGCGCACGCCCGGCTATTTGCCCGGCTCCGGCCGCTTCCATGTTGCGAATGGTGTTCACATTCACCCCCGCTTTCTCGGCCACATCCTTTTGCTCAAGACCCGCTAAAGCCCTCGCCGCCTTGAGCTGATTTCCCGTCGTAAGCATCGCAAAAATCCTCTTCAAAACTGATTATCTAGGTATCAAACACAAATAGGTGTTGACAAGACCTGAATTGGCATTAGGGTTACTAAACATAGTTACCTAGTGATTAAACCCAAATGAGGACCCACGATGCCGAACAAACCTGTTCTGGCGGCCGCTGAAGGCTTGCCTGATTCAACAGCAATTGCTTACGGAGAAGCGCGAACCGGCGTGCTGAGCCGGGATCTAATCCGTGCCGTGGATACGCTGCACGATGCGTCGGATTTCTGCGAAGCCATTTTTATGGCCGCAGTAAACCTCGAAGGGCCACAGGAAGTCAGGGTCTTCCAGAGACTGGCACAAGCCGCGAAAAACAGAATCCGTGAGGCAATTTTGACGATCGATGCCGTCAGGGGAATTCCGGAGGTCAAGCAATGAGCCAAATCACACGCCGAGCTATTCTCGGCGGCATTGCCGCTACCGCAGCCCCATTGCCGGCGGTTGCCGCTCCAGCGCCGGTCCAGAGCCCCGAGGAACGGCTTGAGGCGGCCGTTTCGGCGGTTGCCGATATTCTGCGGGAAATAAACCCCGCGCACACTGGCGTAGAGATCCAGCAGTATTCCCATTACGTGTTCGTGGGGGTCAAGACGCCTCCTAAGCCGGTTGAATGGAGCGGCCCTGGCTTTTACGAGGTCGAATGGAAGCGGCAAAACGGAAAGCTCTGCACGCCCATCTTCTGGCTCGATCGTGCTGAGTACAAGACCGTTCCCGGCTATTACTACCGCGCCGAAACTCGTTGGAAGGGACGGCTGGAAACCACCGTGAAACTCAAGCCAGAGGCGATCAGGATTATCTGCAAGAAGGATGACGCCTACGCGGTGATGCACTCATGAATGTTCGAGAGGCCTGAGAAAGCGCCCGCTGCTTCGGTTGCGGGCTTTTTTGTTTCTGTTCCCCTGGGCGTTCCCCTTCCGGGGAGGCTCTCGAAGCTGGTCGGTGTTGCAAATCATGTCGCATGGAGTCGCCGCAACAGGCTGGTAATGCTTGGAAATTAAGGGAATTTGTTGCGAGGCGATGCGACACGGATTCAGGCGGTTTCGGCGGCGCTATAATCTCTAAGTGTTTGTTTTTTCTGGAGAAGCTATGGTGATCCCGGCGCGATTCGAACGCGCGACCCCCAGATTAGGAATCTGGTGCTCTATCCTGCTGAGCTACGGGACCACTTGGAATAGACCCATACAAAAGCGCAGCCTCTTCGCCAAGTGTTTTTCAGCAGATTTCGGTCTATTTGCGGCGGCTCGCCGGTTCTCGGGGGCTAGCGCCATCAATGTCTCAAATGCTAAGCAGATGCCGCCTCCGCGGAGGCTGGCTCACCTTTCTTGACAGCATTTTCATTCTAAAGATCCTGACAGATGTTTATCGGAATTGACTGGGGCGGCACGAAAATGGAGGTCATCGCGCTTGATCGCGGAGGCGAGACGCGTGCGCGGCATCGCGTTCCAACGCCTACGAGCGGCTATGACGATTGCATCCGAGCCGTCGTGGAACTCGTCGCGGCGGCCGAAAGCACGGCCGGCGAGCGCGGCTCGATCGGCATCGGCATACCCGGAAGCCCCAATCCGCGCACCGGCATCGTGCGCAATTCCAACGCAGTGCTCATTAACGGAAAGCCGCTCGGGCGGGATCTCGAAGCGGCTTTCGGCCGTCCGGTGCGTCTTGCAAACGATGCCAATTGCCTCGCCGTGTCCGAAGCCGTGGACGGCGCGGGCAAGGACGCAAAACTCGTCTTCGGCGTCATCGTCGGAACGGGCCATGGCGGGGGGCTCGCGATCGATCGGAGGGTTCATGCCGGGTATCAGGGTATCGCCGCCGAGATCGGCCATTATCCTCTGCCCTGGATGACCAGGGACGAATATCCGGGGCACAGGTGCTGGTGCGGCAAGCTCGGTTGCCTCGACATGTATGCCTGCGGCACGGGACTTGAACTCGACTACCGCCTGACGACCGGCATGGAACGCCGCGGACGGGACATTATCGAAGCGAGCCGCTCGGGCGATCCGGCGGCATCCGGTGTCTACGAGCGATTCGTCGACCGGTTGGCCCGCAGCCTCGCGCTCTTGACGAATATCGTCGACCCCGACGTTTTCGTGCTTGGCGGGGGCATGTCCAATGTCGACGAGATCTGCGCTGAACTGCCGGCATTGATTACGAAATATCTTTTCGGCGACAGTTTCGAAACGCCGATTCGCAAGGCAGTGCACGGCGACAGCTCCGGGGTGCGCGGCGCCGCATGGCTTTGGAAGGAATAGAGAGTGTCGAGCCTCGGCGGGCGCGAGACATCCCATCGTACGGATCACGACAAGCGGAGGCATCATGAACATAGATAACGATCTGCGCCGGATTGCGCTGCAAGAGCAGCAATTGCAGTTCGAGCGCTTCGATCTCGACACGGCGTGGAAACTCGGCGTAACGCTTCGCCGCATGGCCGCGGAGCGCAAGCTCGGCTGCGTCATCGACATCACGCTCTTCTCCATGCAGGTCTTTTATGCCGCGCTCGACGGGGCGACACCGGACAATCCGAACTGGGTACGCCGCAAGCGCAACACCGTGTTCCGCCTGTTCAAAAGCAGCTACGCCACGGGCTTGAGCCTCCTCAAGCAGCAGACGAACCTGCAGGCGAAGCTCGGCCTGGCTGATGCCGAGTTCGCCGCCCATGGCGGCAGCTTCCCGATCGTCGTCAAGGGAACGGGCTGCATAGGTGCAGTGACCGTTTCCGGCCTGCCGCAGCGAGACGATCACAATCTCGTGGTCGAGGCACTGGCGGAACTCCTCGGCGCGAACCACGACGAATTGAAACTCGAGAGCTGACGGAAGCGCATAGGGAATGGATATTCATCTCCAGGCAGGTGCGCTCTCGGGATGGCTGACGGAGGCCGCTCTGCCGCTCTGGCGGCAGAAGGGCTTCGACGGCGGCTTCGTCGAAACGATCCATATGAACGGCGAACCGACGCGCGCCGACCGGCGCTCTCGCGTGCAGCCCCGTCAGGTCTATTGCTTCGCGGCGGCGGGGCGGCGCGGCTGGACCGGGGACTGGCGGATGGCCGCCGAAGACGGCCTTCGCTATTTTGACCGCGTCTACGGACAGCCGAGCGGCTTCTACGGGGCCCTGGCAAATGCGGATGGCGAACTGATCGATCCCTCCTTCGATCTGTACAACCAGGCCTTCGCCCTGCTTGCCTTCGCCCATATGGCGGAAGCCTTGCCGGAGCGCAAAGCCGAGATGGTGGAACGCAGCGACAATCTCAGGCGAAAACTCTGGAGCCATTGCAAACACCCGCTCGCCGGCTTCGAGGAAGATAACCCTCCACGCCTGCCGCTCGGCTCCAATCCGCACATGCATCTCTTCGAGGCCTGCCTTGCAAGCCAGGAGGCGGAGGGATTCGATCGCAACGCCTGGACCGATCTCGCCGACGAGATCGCAAATCTGGCGATGGACTGCTTCATCGACGCCGAAAGCGGCGCGCTGCGCGAATTCTTCGACCATGACTGGCGACCGTTTCCGGGCGCGAAGGGCCGCATCATCGAGCCGGGCCACCATTTCGAATGGGCGTGGCTGCTCCTGCGCTGGGCGGAACGGCGCGGCAACGACCGAGCGATCCTCAAGGCGCGGCGGCTCTTCGAAATAGGGGAGACGCACGGGCTGTGCCCGGGCCGCGAGGTGGTGGTCATGACGCTGCTCGATGATTTCTCGATCGCCGATCCGGTCGCACGGCTTTGGCCGCAGACGGAGTGGCTGAAGGCGGCGATCCGTTTCGCGGCTCTCACGGACGGCGCCGAGCGGCAGCGTTATCTGACTTCGGCCAGACGCGCCACCACGGCGTTGCAGCGCTTCCTGGACGTGCCTGTTCGGGGCCTCTGGCGCGACAAGCAGAAGGCGGATGGCAGCTTCGTCGAAGAACCGGCGCCGGCGAGCACGTTCTATCATATTCTTTGTGCGATCCATGAGTTGGAGGATTGCCTTAAGCGAATGTGACGGGCCGAAAACGCCGCACACAATCTTAGTCGTCCCGCTTTTGAACGGCCCGCCGCACACGCCGGCGGGCCGTTTTGCCGTCCGGTCTCCAAACGTGACCGACACGTATGTTGACATAAAGATATGTTTATGTGAGTAAATCAATAGTCATTTGTCGTTTTCAGAACGGGAGATCTCCCATGTCCGCCTCCGACGACCTCTTTGGACACGTTTCGCCCAAGCCGGATGGCTCGGAAATCTTCCGCCAGCTCGCACAGGCGGCCGCCGAGCGTATCCTCATCATGGACGGCGCAATGGGGACGGAGATCCAGCAGCTGGGTTTCGTCGAGGATCACTTCCGGGGCGAGCGTTTCGGCGCCTGCAATTGCCATCAGCAGGGCAACAACGACCTTCTGACGCTCACGCAACCGAAGGCGATTGAAGAGATACATTATCATTACGCAATCGCCGGTGCCGACATTCTGGAGACCAACACCTTCTCCTCGACCCGGATCGCCCAGGCCGATTACGGCATGGAGGACATGGTCTACGACCTCAATCGCGATGGCGCGCGGTTGGCGCGGCGTGCTGCGCGGCGGGCCGAGGCAGAGGACGGCAGGCGGCGCTTCGTGGCTGGCGCACTCGGGCCGACCAACCGCACAGCCTCGATCTCGCCGGACGTCAACAATCCCGGTTATCGTGCCGTCAGCTTCGATGATCTGAGGCTTGCCTATTCCGAGCAGGTGCGTGGTCTGATCGATGGCGGTGCCGACATCATCCTGATCGAGACTATTTTCGACACACTGAATGCCAAAGCCGCGATCTTTGCGACGCAGGAAGTGTTCGCGGAGAAAGCTGTTCACCTGCCGATAATGATATCAGGCACGATCACCGATCTTTCCGGCCGCACACTCTCGGGACAGACGCCAACGGCTTTCTGGTATTCGGTGCGTCATGCATCGCCGTTTACGATCGGCCTCAACTGCGCGCTCGGGGCCAATGCGATGCGTGCCCATATCGACGAGCTCTCGGCGATAGCCGATACGCTGGTCTGCGCCTATCCCAATGCGGGCCTGCCCAACGAATTCGGCCAGTACGACGAAAGCCCCGAGCAGATGGCGGCGCAGATCGAGGGCTTCGCCCGGGACGGCCTCGTCAATGTCGTCGGTGGCTGTTGCGGCTCGACCCCGGCTCATATCCGCGCCATCGCCGAAGCGGTTGCTAAATATCCGCCGCGCCGGGTGCCGGAGACCGAACGCCTGATGCGGCTTTCCGGCCTCGAGCCCTTCACGCTCACCGACGAGATCCCCTTCGTCAATGTGGGAGAACGCACCAATGTCACCGGCTCGGCGAAGTTCCGCAAGCTGATCACTGCCGGGGACTACGCCGCCGCACTCGAAGTCGCGCGCGATCAGGTGGCGAACGGCGCCCAGATCATCGACGTCAACATGGACGAAGGCCTCATCGATTCGAAGCAGGTCATGGTCGAGTTCCTGAACCTCGTTGCCTCGGAGCCGGATATCGCGCGCGTGCCCGTGATGATCGACTCGTCCAAGTGGGAGGTCATCGAAGCAGGACTCAAATGCGTCCAGGGCAAGGCGCTGGTGAACTCCATCTCGCTCAAGGAAGGCGAGGAAGCGTTCCTGTATCACGCCCGTCTCGTGCGCGCCTATGGCGCCGCCGTCGTGGTGATGGCGTTCGACGAGAAAGGGCAGGCCGACACGAAGACCCGCAAGGTGGAGATCTGCCGCCGCGCCTACCGCTTGCTGACGGAAGAGGTGGGCTTTCCGCCGGAGGACATCATCTTCGACCCGAATATCTTCGCGGTCGCGACCGGCATCGAGGAGCACGACAATTACGGCGTCGACTTCATCGAGGCGACGCACGAGATCGTCGCGGCGCTGCCGCACGTCCATATCTCCGGCGGCGTGTCGAACCTGTCCTTCTCCTTCCGCGGCAACGAGCCCGTGCGCGAGGCGATGCACGCCGTTTTTCTCTACCATGCGATCCAGGCCGGCATGGACATGGGCATCGTCAATGCCGGGCAGCTCGCCGTCTATGATGCGATCGACGCGGAGCTGCGCGAAGCCTGCGAGGATGTCGTGCTCAATCGCCGGTCCGATGGAACCGAGCGCCTGTTGGAAATCGCCGAACGCTATCGCGGGCAGGGCGGGAGCCAGGGCAGGGAGAAGGATCTAGCCTGGCGCGAATGGCCGGTCGAGAAAAGGCTCGAGCATGCCCTCGTCAACGGCATTACCGAATTCATCGAAGCCGATACCGAGGAAGCCCGGCTCTCTGCCGAGCGGCCGCTGCATGTCATCGAAGGGCCGCTGATGGCCGGGATGAACGTGGTGGGCGACCTCTTCGGCTCGGGGAAGATGTTTCTGCCGCAGGTGGTCAAATCCGCGCGCGTGATGAAGCAGGCCGTTGCGGTGCTGCTCCCCCATATGGAGGCGGAAAAGCGTGCCAATGGCGGCGGCGAGGCGCGCGAGAGCGCCGGCAAGATCCTGATGGCGACCGTCAAGGGCGACGTGCACGATATCGGCAAGAACATCGTCGGCGTCGTGCTCGCCTGTAACAACTACGAGATCATCGATCTCGGCGTCATGGTATCCTCGGCCAGGATTCTCGAAGTGGCGCGCGAGCAGAAGGTTGATATCATCGGCCTTTCCGGCCTCATTACGCCATCGCTGGACGAGATGGCGCATGTCGCTTCCGAGCTGGAACGGGAGGGCTTCGACCTGCCATTGCTGATTGGCGGCGCGACGACCAGCCGCGTGCACACGGCGGTAAAGATCAATCCGCGCTACAGCCTCGGCCAGACGGTCTATGTCACGGACGCAAGCCGTGCCGTCGGCGTCGTATCGAGCCTGCTCTCGCCGGAGGTCCGCGACGGCTACAAGGAAACCATCCGCGCGGAATATCTCAAGGTTGCCGAGGCGCATGCGCGCAACGAAGCCGAGAAGCGTCGTCTGCCTCTCTCGCAGGCACGCGCGAACGCGGTAAAGATCGATTGGGAGGCGCATCGGCCGAAAGTGCCGTCCTTCCTCGGCACGCGCGTTTTCGACGGATGGGATCTTGCCGAACTCGCCCGCTATATCGACTGGACGCCCTTCTTCCAGACCTGGGAAATGAAGGGCGTTTATCCACGCATCCTCGACGACGAGCATCAAGGGGCGGCTGCCCGCCAGCTCTTCGAAGACGCGCAGGCGATGCTGGCGCAGATCGTGGCGGAAAAATGGTTCGCCCCCAAAGCCGTGGTCGGCTTCTGGCCGGCCGGCAGCGTCGGCGACGACATCCGCCTCTTCACAGATGAGACGCGCAAAGGTGAGCTTGCCACCTTGTTCACGCTCCGCCAGCAACTGGTGAAAAGAGACGGACGTCCGAATGTCGCCCTGGCCGATTTCGTTGCTCCGGCCGAGAGCGGCAAGCGGGACTATGCCGGCGCTTTCGTCGTCACCGCCGGTATCGAGGAGGTGGCGATCGCCGAACGCTTCGAGCGCGCCAACGACGACTATTCTTCGATCATGGTCAAGGCGCTGGCCGACCGCTTCGCCGAGGCCTTCGCCGAGCGGATGCATGAATATGTGCGCAAGGAGCTTTGGGGCTATGCCGCGGATGAAGCCTTCACGCCGCAGGAATTGATCGGCGAGCCCTATGCCGGCATTCGGCCTGCTCCCGGCTATCCGGCACAGCCCGACCATACCGAGAAGGAGACGCTTTTCCGGCTCCTGAATGCCGAGGCAGCGATCGGCGTGAAGCTCACCGAGAGCTATGCCATGTGGCCGGGCTCCTCTGTATCTGGCCTCTATATCGGTCACCCCGATTCCTACTATTTCGGCGTCGCCAAGATCGAGCGCGATCAGGTGGAAGACTATGCCGAGCGCAAGCAGATGAGCGTGCGGGAAGTCGAGCGCTGGCTGTCGCCGATCCTCAACTACGTGCCGGTCCCGGAGGCCGAGGCGGCGGAATAGACTGAACGGGCAGCGGAAAACGGCTACGCACTTTTCCTAGTTGCTCTAGCGATCTGCAGCCAGGATCATCTCGGCTGCCTTTTCCGCGATCATGATCGTCGGCGAATTGGTGTTGCCCGAGGTGATGGTCGGCATGATCGACGCGTCGGCGATCCGCAGGCCGGCGAGGCCGCGCAGCCGCAATTCCGGATCGACGACGCTCGCCTGGTCGCCCCCCATGCGGCAGGTGCCTACCGGGTGGAAGATCGTCGTTCCGATCTCGCCCGCGGCGCGCTTCAGGTCTTCATCCGTTTCGTAGCTCGGGCCGGGCTTGAACTCGACCGGTTTGTAGCGGGCGAAAGCGGGCTGCGAGACGATGCGGCGGGTGAGCCGGATCGCCTTCACGGCCACCTCCCGGTCGGCCTCGGCCGAGAGATAGCGCGGACGGATATCCGGCGCCGCGGCGAAATCCGGGCTCTTCAGATGCACCGAACCACGGCTTTCCGGCCTCAGATTGCAGACGCTTGCCGTAATTGCGGGGAAGGGATGCACCGGTTCACCGAACTTTTCGAGCGTTACCGGCTGTACATGATACTGCAGATCCGGCGTTTCCTTTTCCGGACCTGAGCGCGTGAAGATGCCGAGCTGGCTCGGCGCCATTGCCATGGGGCCGGAGCGGCGGACGAGATATTCGAGACCGATCGCAGCCTTGCCGAAGAGCGAAGTGGCTTTTTCGTTGAGCGTAGGCACGCCCGTGACCTTGTAGGCGAGGCGCAATTGCAAATGGTCCTGCAGGTTCTCGCCGACGGCGGGCAGCTCATGGCGGACCTCGATGCCGTTTTCGCGCAGCACGTCGGGCCGGCCGATGCCGGAGAGTTCGAGGATGTGCGGAGAACCGATTGCGCCGGCGGAAAGCACCACCTCTCGACGGGCCAGCACGCTTTTGGTGACCCCGTCATGCTGGAACTCGACGCCGGAGACACGTCGATCATCGAGAACAAGTCGGCGGACATGGGCTTTCGTGAGGATTGTGAGATTGCGTCGGCGCATCGCAGGCCTGAGAAATGCCTTGGCCGTGTTCCAGCGGATGCCGGACCGCTGGTTGACGTCGAAATAGCCCGAACCCTCGTTGGTTCCGCGGTTGAAGTCGTCTGTCTCGGGAATGCCGGCTTCGGTGGCGGCCTTCTGGAAGGCGTCGAGCACGGCCCATCGGACGCGCGCCTTCTCGACCCGCCATTCGCCGCCTGCGCCGTGCATTTCGTCGGCGCCGCGATGGTGGTCCTCGCATTTCCTGAAGAGCGGCAACACGTCATTCCAGCTCCAGCCGGCGCAGCCGAGCTGGCGCCAGAGGTCGTAGTCGCGCGCCTGCCCGCGCATGTAGATCATTCCATTGATCGAGGAGCAGCCTCCGAGAACCTTGCCGCGAGGATAACCGAGCGACCGGCAGTTGAGCCCTTCCTCCGCGGCCGTGGTGAAGCACCAGTCGGTGCGGGGATTGTTGATGCAATAGAGATAGCCGACCGGAATGTGGATCCAGTGATAATTGTCGCTGCCGCCGGCCTCCAGCAACAGAACGCGGCGATCCGGGTTTTCCGACAGGCGATTGGCGAGCACGCAGCCGGCACTGCCCGCTCCGACGATGATGTAGTCGAACGTGTCCATGCTTTTCTCTTTGTCGAGGTCCCGATGGTTCGGACCGATGCTCGATCACGATGTTTTTAGGCCGGGTCGGCCAAAAACATGACTCCAGTAAGTGAGAGCGGAATGCGGGCGGAAAACCGCACATTTTTCCTCATCTCGCTCGAGGTCAGTGCTTGTGCCTGTGCTCGAAGCCGAGCTTGCGGCCCAGCCGGGAGTTGTAAAACTCACCAACGATGCCGCGGCGGAACAGAAGCACGCAAACCATGAAGACGACTCCGGTGATGATGGTGACCGGGAATTCCGATGTCGCCAGGTAGTTCTGCAGCGTGACGACGAGGCCCGCCCCGAAGATCGGTCCGATCAGCGTTCCGATGCCGCCGAGAAGCGTCATGAGGATGACCTCGCCCGACATCTGCCAGCTGACGTCGGTCAGCGTCGCGAACTGGAAAACGAGCGCCTTCAGACCGCCGGCGAGACCGGTAAGTGCCGCCGACATGACGAAGGCTGCGAGCTTGTAGTTTCTTACCGAATAGCCGAGCGACACCGCCCGCGTCTCGTTTTCGCGGATCGACTTCAAGACCATCCCGAAGGGCGAATTGATGATCCGCCAGATGATTGCGATGCCGATGACGAAGACGGTGAGCACGAAATAATACATGTTCGTCGGCTGCAAGAGATCGATGACTCCGAGGAGATGGCCGCGAGGCACCGACTGAATTCCGTCCTCGCCTCGAGTGAACCCGGACTGGAGGCAGAAGAAATAGAACATCTGCGCCAGTGCCAGTGTGATCATGGCGAAGTAGATGCCCTGCCGGCGAATGGCGAAGAAGCCGATGACGGCGCCGAGCAGCGCCGCGCCGAAGACGCCGACGAGGATTCCGAGTTCGGGTGGGACGCCCCATTCCTTCACGGCATGGGCGGTGAAATAAGCCGCCCCGCCGAAGAAGGCAGCGTGGCCGAACGAGAGTAGCCCCGTATAGCCGAGCAGCAGATTGAAAGCGCAGGCGAACAGCGCGAAGCACAGAAGCTTCATCAGGAAAACGGGATAGAAGAACAAGGGAGCAAGCAGGAGGCAGGCAAGGCCCACGCCGAGGAACACCGTCTGAACGATGAACGGCGAACGCTCCTTCCGCTTGGCGAGATCGAGTGTCAATGTCATATCAGGCATCCCGGCCGAAGAGACCCGCGGGCCTCAGCAGGAGAACGATGGCCATGATCACGAAGATCACGATGTTGGAGGCTTCCGGGTAGAAGACCTTGGTCAGTCCTTCGGCGACCCCGAGCAGGTAGCCTGTGACGATTGCGCCCATGATCGAGCCCATGCCGCCGACGACGACCACCGCGAAGACGACGATGATGATGTTCGAGCCCATCAGCGGCGAGACCTGATAGATCGGCGCGGCAAGGACTCCGGCAAGCGCGGCGAGCGCTGCGCCGAGCCCGTAGGTCAGTGTCAGCAGGAAGGGCACGTTGATGCCGAAGGATTGCACCAGAACCGGGTTCTCCGTTGCGGCGCGCAGATAGGAGCCGAGCTTGGTCTTCTCAATGACGAGCCAGGTGCCGAGGCAGACGATCAGCGAGAAGACGATGACCCAGCCGCGATAGATGGGAAGGAACATGAAGCCGAGATTGGCTCCGCCGGCCAGCAGCGCCGGTGTCGCATAGGGCTGGCCGGATGCGCCGTAAAGATAGCGGAAGGTGCCTTCTACGGTCAGGGCCAGGCCAAAGGTGAAAAGGAGACCGTAAAGTGGGTCGAGAGAATAGAGCTGCCTCAGCATCGTGCGTTCGATCGCGGCGCCGATGAGACCGACGAGGAGCGGCGCAAGAATCAGTGCCGGCCAATAGCCGATTCCGAGATAGGAGAGCAGCAGCCAGGCGATGAAGGCGCCGAGCATGTATTGAGCGCCATGGGCGAAATTGATGACACGCAAGAGCCCGAAGATGATGGCGAGGCCGAGACTGAGGAGTGCGTAGAAGGAGCCGTTGATGAGCCCGATCAGGAGCTGCCCTAGGAAAGCCTGAAGTGGGATTCCGAAAATCATCGTCATGGCTTACACCCCGAGCACATCATGCAGCATTTCCATGCGCCCGGAAAGCTCCGAGACCGGGAACTCGCCGGCGACACGCCCATGATCCATCAGGTAGAAGCGGTCCGCGACCTTGCTTGCGAACCGGAAGTTCTGTTCCACCAGCAGAACGGTCATGCCCCTTTCCTTCAGCTTCTTCAGCACCTCGCCGATACGCTGGACGATGACGGGGGCGAGTCCTTCGGTCGGCTCGTCGAGCAGCATCATCCTGACCCCGGTACGCAGGATGCGGGCAATGGCCAGCATCTGCTGCTCGCCGCCGGAGAGCTTGGTTCCGGTGCTGTTACGGCGCTCGTGGAGATTGGGAAAGAGCTCGAAAATCTCGTCGATCGTCATGCCGCCCTTAGCGAGCGCGGGCGGCAGCACAAGATTCTCATAAACGGAAAGCGTCGAGAAGATGCCACGCTCCTCCGGGACGTAGCCCAGGCCACGGCGGGCGACGCGGTGAAGGGGCACACGCATCAGGTCCTCGCCGGCAAAGCTGATTTCGCCCTTGCGCTCGCGCACGATTCCCATGATCGCGCGCAGCGTCGTCGTCTTGCCGACGCCGTTGCGGCCGAGCAGCGTGACCATTTCTCCCTCGCCGACGGTCATGTCGACGCCGTGCAGGACATGGCTTTCGCCGTACCAGGCGTTGAGGCCAGCCACCTTGAGAAGCGGTTTCATCAGGAAGTCTCCTCCGTGCCCATATAGGCGGTGCGCACGCGTGGGTCCTCCGACACCGTTGCATAATCCCCTTCGGCGAGGATCTCGCCACGCTGCAGGACGGTGACGTGGTGGCAGAGCGTGGCGACGACCGAGAGATTGTGCTCGACCATCAGCACGGCACGCTCGCGTGCCACTTCGCGGATAATCTCGGCGACCATGCCGACATCCTCATGCCCCATGCCCGCCATCGGCTCGTCGAGCAGCAGCACCTTCGGCTCGAGCGCCAGCGTGGTGGCGATCTCGAGCACGCGCTTGCGACCGTAGGAAAGGTCCGCGGCAACGGCGTTCACTTCCTTCTCGAGACCGACCGAACGGATCAGTTCCTCGGCCTTGCCGTTCAGCGCGTCCAGCGCCGAAAGAGGTTTCCAGAACTGGGTCGCGAGGCGGTTCGGCCGCTGCAGCGCCACCCGGACATTGTCGAGCACTGTGAGGTGCGGAAACACTGCCGAGATCTGGAACGAGCGCACGAGGCCCATGCGGGCGACCTTGTCGGGTGCAGTCTTGGTTATGTCTTCGCCGAGCAGGGTAATCGTGCCGTGTGTCGGCTGCAGGAACTTCGTCAGCAGATTGAATACGGTGGTCTTGCCGGCCCCGTTCGGGCCGATCAGCGCATGCACGCGGGCATGATGGACGTCGAGGTCGACGTCCTTGACGGCGGTAAAGCCGCCGAAGTCGCGGCGCAGCCCGCGGGCGGAGAGGACCACCCGCGGCGCTTCGTTCACCAGAGGCGTGGCGACAGCCATCGTCGTGCCGGTCAGGACTTCACGAGTTCGCAGCCGCTCTGGGCCGGATCCATGAAGGCTTCCTTTCCGGGGATGGTCGCGAGCACCTTGAAGTAATCCCAAGGCTCCTTGCTCTCGTCCGGTTTCTTCACCTCGAGCAGGTACATGTCGTGGACCATCCGGCCGTTCGGTGCGACCGTCCCGTTCTTGGCGAAAACGTCGTCGACCGGCAGCGCATGAAGTTCCTTGGCGACTGCTTCGGTTTCGTCGGTGCCGGCCTTCTCGATCGCCTTCAAATATTGCAGCACGGCCGAGTAGGTGCCGGCATGAACCATGTTCGGCATCTTGCCGGTGCGCTCCATGAAGCGTTTGCCGAACTTGGCGCTCTCCTCATCGCGGTTCCAGTAGAAACCCTCCGTCAACGTCAGCCCCTGCGCGGCTTCAAGGCCGAGGCCGTGGACTTCGGCAAGCGTGAAGAGCAGAGCCGCGAGGCGCTGGCCGCCCTGAACGATCCCGAATTCGGCCGCCTGCTTGATGGCGTTGGAGGTGTCAAGGCCGGCATTGGCAAGGCCGATCACCTTGGCTCCCGAGGACTGCGCCTGAAGGAGGAAGGAAGAGAAATCGGTGGAGGCGAGCGGATGGCGGACGGCACCGACGACGGTACCGCCGTTCTCCTTGACGTAGTTGCCGGTATTTTCCTCGAGCGAATAGCCGAAGGCATAGTCAGCGGTCAGGAAGAACCAGCTGTCTCCGCCCTGTTTGACCAGCGCACCGCCGGTGCCGACTGCGAGCGAATGGGTGTCATAGGCCCAGTGAAAACCATAGGGGCTGCACTGTTTGCCGGTCAGCTCCGTCGTCGCCGCTCCGGTTACGATGTCGATCTTCTTCTTCTCCTTCGAGATCGCCTGGACCGCGAGCGCAACGGAGGAGGTGGTCAACTCCATGATACTGTCCACCTGTTCGGTGTCGTACCATTGCCGAGCAATATTCGAAGCGATGTCCGGCTTGTTCTGGTGGTCTGCCGTAACCACCTCGACAGGAACGCCGAGCACTTTGCCGCCGAAGTCTTCGACCGCCATGAGCGCCGCCTCGTAAGACGATTTGCCGCCGAAATCGGCATAGACGCCGGATTGGTCGTTGAGGATGCCGATCTTCACCTTGCCGTCGGATGCGTCGGCAAGGGCGGCCGTGCTGCTGGCGAGCACCATTGCCAGCGTGGCGATCAGTTTCTTATGCATTTTTCCTCCTCCCAAAGGTTGTTCCGTGCGACGGGAGCCGCCGTGCCAAAACAGATAGAGCTCGCCGGCGTCCTTTCGAGGCCCCGGTCGTCTCCGATGTCGCTCTGTTCAAATTTGGCCAGACATACTCCTCCAATGCCGGCCGAGTATTTACCATCCAGAAAATTTTGCTTGGAAGCAAGGCGGGTGCCCCGTAAATTGCAAACAGCATCTGTTCATTTTTGAACAGGAAGGGAGGGGCATGAATCCGAATTTTACCTGGGACGACCTGCAGTTCTTCCTCGCCGTCGCGCGGACGGGGCAGCTTTCGACCGCGGCGCGGCGCCTGAGGACGAGTCACGCGACGGTGTCGCGCCGTATCGACCGGCTCGAATTCGCACTCAAAGTAAAGCTATTCGAGCGCAATCCGCGCGGGTATGTGCTGACCACGATGGGGCAGCGGTTTGTCGAGACAGCTGAGCGCATCGAGCGGGAGACCGAGCAATTGCAGCTCGACATCAGTGACGGCATGACGGCGCAACGCGGCGTTGTTCGGCTGAGCACGCTCGAAGGCTTCGGCAACTTCTTCCTTGCGGACCGGCTATCGGACTTTGTGGGCCGCTATCCCAACATCTCGCTCGAACTGGTGGCGATCCAGCAGATCATGTCGCTGTCGCGCAAGGAGGCCGATGTCGCGGTAGCGCTCGCCGCACCGAAAGCAGGGCCTTACCATTCGGAAGTGCTGACACCCTATACGCTGCATGTCTATGGCGCACGCAGCTATCTCGCGGGTCATCCGCTGATCCGTACACGCAACGATCTCGGTTCGCACCGCTTCGCCGGCTATATCGACGACATGATCTTCACGCCGGGGCTCGACTATCTCGGTGAATTACAGCCCGGGCTCCGGGCCCATTTCCAAAGCTCGAGCATTCTCACCCAGTTGAAGGCGGTGCGACAGGGATTGGGGCTCTGCGTCCTCCCGCACTTCATGGCCAAGGATGAGCCTGATCTCGAAATCGTGTTGCCGGACGAGATCGCACTCCAGCGGACCTATTGGCTGATCTGCCACCGCGACCTGATCGGGATGCCCCGGGTGAAGGCCCTGCGCGATTTCCTTGTCGATTCCGTTGCCGCGAACCGGGGCTGCTTCCTGCGTGAAATCCTGTCCGCTCCGGCGGGTTCACGTCGGGCCCTTGAACATCAATAGGTCGTTAACCATATAGGACCGGCAGGCACGGACTTTCCTGGGCGCGAGCGCTCAAAAAAACGATCGCCACTCTGCCCGGTTTCGGATCAGTTCGCGGCCGAAAGAATAATTCCTTCAAAAACAGCCACTTACGATTTTCTCGTAATTTTTTGAAATTGGTTGTTGACTGGGGAAAGGGCTGGGGTCTATAAGCCCGATCACTGACGAGGGCGGCGGCGCTGCTGGCGACGATGCCTTTCGCTCTAGGGTTTCCTTGATTGGCGGATGCTGATTTTGGGGTTGGGACTTTCGGGTTTTGGCCTTTAGGG
>Ga0209282_1000162_pt1 | contig 38224 bp, 37 predicted proteins | sample Mtrugardesep15_FD_187529 | JGI IMG/M metagenome (GOLD analysis project Ga0209282, IMG submission 187529) | Root nodule microbial communities of legume samples collected from California, USA - M. trunc garden sep15 (SPAdes) (version 2) | ecosystem: Host-associated > Plants > Roots > Nodule...
TACCGGATTCACCCGTGATCATCAGCGTCAGATCGGTCTGCATCAGGCGGGCGAGAACGCGGTAGATTTCCTGCATCGCTGCGGAGCGGCCGACGAGCGGCATGCCGTCCTGCATGTCGTCATCGAGCTTGGCGGGCTTGCGCTTCGGCTCGGAGAGCGCGCGGCCGATGATGGCGATCAGTTCCGTCAGGTCGAAGGGCTTGGGCAGATAATCATAAGCGCCCTTTTCCGAAGCCTTGATGGCCGTCATGAAGGTGTTCTGCGCGCTCATGACGAGAACCGGCAGGTCCGGGCGGGCCTTCTTGATGCGCGGCAGAAGGTCGAAGGCGTTTTCATCCGGCATCACGACATCGGTCACGACGAGATCGCCCTCACCCGCCGACACCCAGCGCCAAAGCGTTGCGGCATTGGAGGTGATGCGCACGTCATAACCGGCACGGCTGAGCGCCTGGTTCAGCACCGTGCGGATTGCGGCATCATCATCGGCGACGAGGATCGTAGCTGTCATCTGTCATTTCCTGTCGTGTTCGGCAAAGAGCTGTCGTCAAGCGCCACTTCCGGCGAGACGGGCATCAATACGCGGAAAGTCGTGCGGTGGTTCTGGCTGTCGCATTCGACAATGCCGCCATGGGCGCCAATCAGCTTGGCGACAAGCGCCAGGCCGAGGCCCGAACCATTGGTCTTGGTGGTGATGAAGGGATCGAAGAGATGCGGCAGAAGATCGGAAGGGACCCCCGGTCCATTATCATGCACGCAGAATTCAAGCGGCAGCGAGATGCGCTCGCGGCTACCGGCAACCGAAAGCCGAATACCGGGGCGATAGGCGGTCGTCAGCACAACCTCACCATCCGGCTGATTGGCGACTGCCTCGGCTGCATTCTTCACCAGATTGAGGAAGACCTGCACCAGTTGATCGCGATTGGCATAGACCGCCGGCAGCGAGGGATCATAATTCTCAGATATCTTGATGTTGCGGGCAAAACCGGCCTTGGCAATCGCCTTCACGTGATCAAGCACGGAGTGGATATTGACCGGCACGCGGTCGACCGGCCGCTCGTCGGAAAAGATTTCCATACGATCGACCAATGACACGATGCGGTCAGTCTCGTCGCAGATAAGCCTGGTAAGGGCGCGGTCCTCATCAGGCACCGACATTTCCAGCAACTGGGCTGCGCCACGAATACCGGACAGCGGATTCTTGATCTCATGTGCCAGCATCGAGGCAAGGCCGGTAACCGAGCGGGCAGCGGCGCGATGGGTCAGTTGACGGTCGATCTTGTCGGCCATCGACCGTTCCTGGAAGACGACGACGACCGACCCCGGTTCACTGACGACGGGCGCGACATAAAGATCGACCAGCTTGTCCTGACCGAGGCGCGGCGAACTCAGATCGACGCGATATTCGTTGACCGGCGCGCGGCGTTCGCGCACCTGATCGATCAGCGCCAGAAGCGGGCTGCCGAAGGGGATGAAGGTGGAGACGCGGTAGCGGGCAAGATGGGAGGCGCTCGCCCCGAAAAAGGCTTCGGCTTCCCAATTGGCGAATGAAATAAAACCTTCGCCATCCACCAGAATGACCGGGTTCTGCACCGCGTTCAGAACCGCCATGGCGAGCTGGTTCGCATCTGCCGGGCTGTGTTTATCAGCGCTCATGCGGCCTTCCTTGCGGCTTCTTCGCCCGCATTTTCGCTAAGGGCGGAGCGCAGCAGATCCGCCACCTCCCCCGTGTCATGCGATGTCATGATTTGAGCCTTTTCCGGCGTGGCGATGTCGGGAGCGGAACGGTCGAGATACCAGCCCAGATGTTTGCGGGCATGCCGCAGACCGGCTTCCCGTCCATAAAATTCCAGCATCATCTCGTAATGTTCAACGGCAATAGTGGGAATATCGGCGCGTTGCGGTGCTGAATGTCCGGCGAGCACAGCCGGCAGCCAAGGCTGCCCCTGCGCGCCGCGGCCGACCATGACGGCATCCGCACCGGAGCGACGCAGGATTTCGCGTGCATCCTCGGCCGTTTCCACGTCACCATTGGCGATCAGCGGCACGGAAATCACCTCGCGCACGGCGCGGATGGCGTCCCAATCCGCCCGTCCCTCATAAAACTGCATACGGGTGCGGCCGTGAATGGTGATGAGCTGCACGCCTGCCGCCTCGGCACGGCGGGCAATCTCCGGCGCGTTGATGGTGTTTTCGTCCCAACCCAGCCGCATCTTCAGCGTGACCGGCACATCAACCGCGCCAACCGTCGCCTCGATCAGCGACAGGGCATGATCGGGATCGCGCATCAAAGCCGAGCCGGAATAACCGCCCGTCACCTTCTTGGCCGGACAACCCATATTGATGTCGATGATGCCAGCACCGTTATCAGCAGCAATCTTCGCGGCCTCGGCCATGAAATGCGCTTCGCGCCCGGCAAGCTGCACCATATGCGGAACCATGCCGGCATTTTTCAGCCGTGCCCAGGATTCGCCCCTGTTAGCGACGAGTTCGCGGCTGGCGACCATTTCCGTCACGACCAGACCTGCGCCGTAACGCCAGGCCAGCTGCCGGAACGGCAGATCCGTCACACCTGACATGGGCGCCAGCACCGCACGATTACGGATCGTGACTGAGCCGATGCTGAACGGTTCTGACAACTCCGGAAGAGGCAAATGATGATCTTTCATGCAGAAGGGCTGTTTGCATTATTTTTAGACAGTGTTTGTGCGGTTGCCAAGCACTTTTAGAGGGTTGCACCTTTTATTTGCTGGGCGGCTGCCTGCCTGTTTTGCTGTCGGCAGCAATTTGTGCAGGTTCAAAGGTGCGATGGCGATCGATCCTGCGACATGTAGCGGCGAATGCGCGTCTTATCGGGCTGGCCATCCGGGTTTTGAAACGCTAGAGCAGGACTGTCAACCGCTAAGGGTTGCGCACAAAGCATATGACCAATGCAGGAAAGTACTATGAAATTCGGCATCGTCATCGTCGCCGCCGGACGCGGTGAAAGGGCAGGCTCACCCGAGGAAGGGCCGAAGCAATATCGCCCGATCGGCGGCAGGGCCGTGATCGAGCATACATTGGCGACCTTCCTGCGCTGGAATGACGCCTGCCCGATCGTGGTCGTCAGCCATGCCGACGATGCGGCCCTGCTGTCACCGATCCTGCAGCGCCTTGGTGTCGGCGAGCGGATCACCACAGTCACGGGCGGCGCCACACGTCAGCAATCAGTACTTGCCGGGCTGGAGGCGCTCTCTTCGCACCGCCTTACCCATGCGATGATCCATGATGCCGTGCGGCCTTTCGTCGCCGCGGACATGCTGGAGCGTATCGTCGCGCTGCACCGGGCGGGCGCGGGTGGCGTTCTGCCTGCCCTGCCCGTCACCGATACGCTGAAGCGCGGCCTGGATGATCGCGTCGTGGAGACGGTTTCCCGACAGGGACTTTATGCAGCGCAGACACCGCAAAGTTTCAGCTACAGCGACATTCTCGACGCGCATCGCGCCGCCGCTGCTTCGGGCAAAACGGATTTCACCGATGACGCGTCGATTGCGGAATGGGCGGGACTGACCGTGACGCTGACCGAAGGTTCGGTCGATAATGTGAAACTCACTCTCAAGCGGGATATCGCCATGGCTGACGAAAAGCTCTCCCACGCCTTGCCCGATGTGCGCACCGGCAATGGTTACGACGTGCACCAGCTGGAACCCGGCGACGGCGTGACGCTCTGCGGCATCTTCATCGAGCATGATCAGAGACTGAAAGGTCATTCGGATGCCGATGTGGCACTGCATGCGCTGACGGATGCCCTGCTCGCCACCTGCGGTGCCGGCGATATCGGCGATCACTTCCCGCCTTCCGATCCGCAATGGAAGGGTGCGGCCTCTCGTATCTTCCTCGAACATGCGGCCAAGGTCGTGCGCGACAATGGCGGCACGATCATGAATGCCGATGTCTCGCTGATCGCCGAAGCGCCGCGCATCGGTCCGCACCGCCAGGCCATGCGGGAAGCACTTTCGGACATGCTCGGCATTGCGCTGGAGCGCTGCTCGGTGAAAGCGACAACCAATGAGACGATCGGTTTCGTCGGCCGCCGGGAAGGCATAGCAGCCATCGCCACCGCCACCGTCGTCTACCGAGGCAGGCCGCTATGAGCCTTTTCCCCGGAGACATCGAGGAACTCGCGCGGCGAATCATCACCGATTTCACCGCCCGTGGCTTGATGGTCTCGACGGCGGAAAGCTGCACCGGAGGACTGATCGCCGGCGCGCTGACGGAGATTGCCGGTTCCTCCGCCGTCGTCGACCGTGGTTTCGTCACCTATACCAATGACGCCAAGAGAGACATGCTGGGAGTTGGCACCGAGACTCTGACAACATTTGGTGCGGTCTCCCGGCAGACCGCGTTGCAGATGGCGCATGGCGCCCTCTTCCGCTCGCGCGCGAATTTCGCCGTGGCGGTGACCGGCATTGCTGGCCCGGGTGGCGGCTCAGCCGAAAAACCGGTGGGGCTTGTGCATCTGGCCGCCAAGGCTCGCAACGGCAACGTCCTGCATCACGAAATGCGTTACGGAGATATCGGCCGTACTGAAATCCGGCTTGCGACGGTCAGGACCGCGCTTGAGATGCTAATTGCCCTCAATCAGGCCGGGTCGGTGTAAATTTTGTCGGCACGGGTCTCGAAGGCTTCCGCAAACATGCGGAACGCGCGGTCGAACATCGAGCCCATCACCGCGCCAAGCAGGCGGTTCTTGAATTCATAATCGATGAAGAAATGAATCGTCGTGCCACCATTTTCGGAGGCTTCGAAACGCCAGCGATTGTCGAGATACCTGAAGGGGCCGTCGATATATTTCACGTCAATGGCGCGCTCGGCCGGGTTCAATAGGACCTGCGTGGTGAAGGTCTCGCGAATGGCCTTGTAACCGACCGTCATATCCGCCACCAGCAGCACCTTACCATCCCGTTCCTTGCGCGAGCGGACGGAGAGCGCCTCGCAAAGCGGTAGAAACTGCGGATATTTCTCCACATCGGCGACGAGGTCGTACATGCGGTCGGGCGAGTGTTTAACAAGGCGATGCGTTTCGAACTGTGGCATGAACGGCAGTTAATCCTCGACAACAAGAAGATCAAGAAGGCGGCGGATCTGTTTTCGGCTTTTCAGCTGGAATATCGGCACGTTGGGGCCATGAAGCGCAAAACTCTCTTCGAAGACCGGAGTATGGCGGCGTTCGAAATTCCAGATATAACGCAGGAAATCGAGGTCTATTCTTTCAGGGCATCCTGCCGCCATTTCTGGCCGGGCCTTGCCATAACCCTTCACGATCCGGCTGACGGCACCCCACAGGCAAAGCCAGCGCGGCATACGGACCCAGAGGACGATATCCGTTCTTGGCAAACGCAAATCGAAGGATGACGGATTGCTGCCATCCATCAGCCATCGGTCTTCGGTGATGACGGCCGCGATCCTCTGCCGCTGTTCTTCGCGCGGGCGCAACTGCCAGCCGGGCAACCAGAAAATGTCGCGATCCATGGAAACATAGCGAAGCCCGAAGGCGGCAGCGAGTTTTTGCGACAGCGTCGATTTTCCACCGCCGGAGCAGCCGACGACCATGATGCGGCGTGCCGACGCTGTAATCGCAGCGGCATCCTTGACGTTTTCCAGATAGTTCGGCATCGAATAAACCTCATCCTCGTCGCCGTGGATTGTCCAATAAAGCGGGCAATATTCTGCAACGGCACGACGCCAGCGTCCGACGTTACGGAAATTTAACTATTGCAACCCCCTCGCAGGGATTGCTATTTATTTGCGACTAATATTACACCCATGGGATGCAACGGCGCTGGAACCTCCCATTTTCACCGCGCTTATTCATCCTTGGGTTCACACCCGATACATAACCGCTTTGAGCCACTGAGTGAGCCGATGGACGATTTTTCCAACATCATCAACCTTCTCGAATCCGCCAAGCAACTCGCATCGATGAACGAAATGCCGATGCTTGCCTATCTCATCGACGTCGCCAAATGCGAGGCGAGAGAGAACAAGCCGGTTTTGCGAAAGCGCAAACGCGGCGAATCGACCGTCAAGCAAGACTGTTAATTGCCGTTTCCCATAACCGAGCGATAAAGCCGGCTGGCCCAATCTTCAAGACGATGTCATAATCATGCAATGAATCCGGCCGCTTTTTCGAGGCGGCCATTTCTTTGCACACTGGAAACGACAGCGTCATGACAGTCGCATCGGCAGATATCAGAACCTACCGGCAGGAAAGACCCAGGGAACGGCATGGCTTCGTGCAGATCGTTCTTCCGGTCTCCGGCCACCTGCGGATTGATGTGGCGGGACGGCAGGATGAACTCTCCACCGGGCGTGGTGTCTTCATCCATCGCGATGCGCCGCACACGCAGGAAGCGACTGACATCAACCATTCGCTGGTGGTCGATATCGATGAAAGTGTCGTTTCCGAACGCACGCTCGAAAAGTTTGCCCGCACACCCTTTCTCGATATTGCCCCCGACACACGGCAATTGATCACTTATATGCGCGGCCTCATCGGAACGGATGGACGCCGCGACGATGTCACCGGCCTGTGGGCGCCGCTTATTGTCGACAGCCTCGCCAATGAAAGAGCCGATATCCGGGAGCGCCTGCGCTGGCTTGGCGCGGTCGTCGGGGCGGAGCCGTTCTTCCCCTGGACCATCGACATGCTGGCAGCCTGCGCGTCGATCAGCGAAAGCCGCCTTCATGCGCTGTTTATCGAGGAATTCGGTCTCTCGCCTCACCGCTGGCTGGTCGGGCTGCGCATGGACAAGGTCTGCACGCTGCTTAGAGAATCCAGCCTGCCGATTGCGGAAATCGCGCTCCGGTCCGGTTTTTCCGACCAGACGGCGCTGACGCGCGCACTGCGCAATGCGGTGGGTGAAACGCCGGCCGCTTATCGCCGGAACCGCGGCATTCACTAGACGTGAGCTTCCAGGAGGTCGTCCGTTTATAGCGGATTGAGATGCGTGGGGCTTTACCCCCCTCTGCCCTGCCGGGCATCTCCCCCTCAAGGGGGGAGATCGATCTGCGGCAAGGTCTCACCCATCTCGAAGCTTGAGAATGAAGTGGAGGTAGCGCCTCCTGCCGATCTCCCCCCTTGAGGGGGAGATGCCCGGCAGGGCAGAGGGGGGTAAGCCACACCCACCCTCAAATCCGCTATAAGCGGACAACCCTCTGAAGACCGCCAATCAGAGCGGCGACCAAGTCCTCAGGAGTTTTTGTCAAGACAGCCGCAAAGGGCTGTGGCACATCGCGGACAAAGTGAATGCGGATGTGACATGACATGAACAACAGGACAGGTCTCGGTGTTTTTTACGGCATGCTGGCGGGCGCGCTCTGGGGCGGCATATTCCTCGCACCGAAACTCGTGCCGGATTTTTCCGCGCTGCAACTATCGACGGCGCGTTATCTGACCTACGGGCTGATTTCCCTCATCATCATCGGGCCGCGCCTCAAGCGCGTCTCAGCTCATTTCGGTGCGCGCGAATGGATCGCGCTCGGCTGGCTGAGCATGATCGGCAACATCGCCTATTACGTCTTCATCTCGACAGCGGTGAAGCTGAGCGGCGTCGCTTTCACTTCGATCATCATCGGTTTCCTGCCGGTCGCCGTCACCATCATCGGCAGCCGTGATCATGGCGCAGTGTCGCTGAAGCGGCTCTGGCCATCGCTCGCCTTCGGCGCAATCGGCATTGTCGGTATTTCCTGGCAATCGCTGACGGAAAACGATGCGGGGCTGGATGTCTCGCGTCTCATCGGGCTCGCCTCTGCGCTCGGTGCACTGGCCTCCTGGACGGCGTTCGCGGTCGGCAATGCCCGCTGGCTTTCCCGACTTCACGATGTCAGCGCCGATGACTGGAATATGATGACGGGTGTCGTGACCGGTGGGCTTGCCCTGCTGCTCGCCATTCCGGCCTTCGGCTTTGGCGGAGAAAGCCATAGTTCAGGTGACTGGCTGCATTTCGCCGCCATCGCCGCCGGGCTCGGTTTCACCGCCTCCATTCTCGGCAATGCATTCTGGAACCGCATGAGCCGCATGCTGCCGCTCACCATGGTTGGGCAGATGATCCTGTTCGAGACGCTGTTTGCGCTGCTTTATGGTTTTCTTTGGGAAGGGCGCGGGCCGACCTTTGTAGAGATCGTCGCAATCTGCTCGGTGGTGCTGAGCGTCGTCTTGTGTATGAGGGCGCACCGGCCCGAGAAAGCTGTTGTGTAAGTGGGATGAAGGCCGGGAACAGGCGGTTGACCTATTTCACAAGCCGCACCCTCCCACTCACGTCATCCTCGGGCCTGTCCCGAGGATCCAATCACGTTCGTACAATCGATAGATCGCAGATGCTCGGGATAAGCACGAGCACGACGGTGGAGAGAGCATATCGCCCGATCCAGCAACTATGTTGCCGAACCCTTGTCCCTTACTCAGCAGCAGCCAGCAGCTTCTTCTCGCGGGCCGCACGCAGGCGCTCAAAATCGTCGCCGGCATGGTGGGAAGAACGAGTCAGCGGGCTGGAAGAGACCATCAGGAAGCCCTTGGCATAGGCCACAGTCTCGTAGGACTTGAACTCTTCCGGCGTCACGAAGGCCTCGACCTTGTGGTGTTTTCGGGTCGGCTGCAGGTACTGGCCGATGGTCAGGAAATCCACGTCGGCGCTGCGCAGATCGTCCATCAGCTGCAGCACTTCGTTGCGCTCTTCACCCAAGCCGACCATGATGCCGGACTTGGTGAACATGGTGGGGTCCAGTTCCTTGACACGCTGCAAGAGACGCACGGAATGGAAATAACGCGCGCCCGGACGAACCGTGAGGTAATTACCCGGAACGGTTTCCATGTTGTGGTTGAAGACATCAGGCTTGGCGGCGACGACGCGCTCCAGCGCGCCGGGCTTCTTCAGGAAGTCGGGGGTGAGGATTTCGATGGTCGTCGTCGGAGACGCGGCACGGATCGCCCATATGACCTTTTCGAAATGTTCAGCACCGCCGTCGACGAGATCGTCACGGTCAACCGAGGTGATGACGACGTGTGAAAGGCCCATCTGCTTGACGGCCTTGGCGACGTTTTCGGGCTCGTCCATGTCAAGCGCATTGGGCTTGCCGGTCGCGACGTTACAGAAGGCGCAGGCACGGGTGCAGATTTCACCCATGATCATGAAGGTCGCGTGTTTCTTTTCCCAGCACTCGCCGATATTCGGACAGCCGGCTTCCTCGCACACCGTTACCAGCTTGTGGCTGCGCACCAGTTCGCGCGTCTCGTGATAACCCTTGGAAGTCGGCGCCTTGACGCGGATCCATTCCGGCTTGCGCATGACCTCGGTATCGGGCCGATGCGCCTTTTCCGGGTGGCGGATGCGCTTGTCGTCGGACGACGTCCTGTCGAGAATAGTGACCATTAAAAACCTGCTTCCATCGCCTGTAGCGATCTAAACACCTGTTGGCCGGATGCTTTAGAACAATTCCAGAAAAAGCGTAAGCCCCTTCCGGTCATCCGGCCCGTTAGCGCCGCACCAGCTTTGCCACAAACAGCAACAGGCTGGCGCCAAGGAAAGACGTGACGAAATAACCGAGCCTGCTGTCCTGCACGAAGACATCGAGGGTGCGAAGGACGGCGACGGCGACAACCGAACCGACAATGCCCAGAATTATGTTCATGAAGATGCCGAAGCGCATATCCATGAGTTTGCCCGCAAGCCAGCCGGCGAGACCGCCGATGATGATTGCCGCAATCCAGCCTACACTTTCCATTCCCACGCTCCCTGAAAGAACAGTTCCCTTGAGGAACCGGCGTTGAGACATATGGGACACCCGGCAAGGTTAGACAATGCCGGGCATCACGGGGCACTTATGCGTTCAGAACACGTCCGTAGGCGTCGAGCACGCTTTCCTTCATCGATTCCGAAATGGTCGGATGCGGGAAGATCGTGTGCATCAGATCCTCTTCCGTCGTCTCGAGGTTCATGGCAACGACGAAGCCCTGAATGAGTTCGGTCACTTCCGCACCGACCATATGGGCGCCGAGCAGTTCGCCGGTCTTCTTGTCGAAGATGGTCTTGACCATGCCCTGGTCTTCACCGAGCGCAACCGCCTTGCCGTTCGCCGCAAAGGAGAAGCGGCCGACGCGGATGTCGCGGCCCTGTTCCTTGGCCTTGGCTTCGGTCAAACCAACCGAGGCGACCTGCGGGTTGCAATAGGTGCAGCCGGGGATCTTGAGCTTGTCCATCGGATGGACATTCGGCAGACCAGCGATCTTTTCGACGCAGATGACCGCCTCATGTTCGGCCTTGTGGGCGAGCAACGGCGGACCGGCGACATCGCCGATGGCGTAGATACCAGGCACATTGGTCTTGCCATAACCGTCGATAACGATGAAGCCGCGATCGGTCTTGACGCCGGCGGCCTCAAGGCCGATGCCTTCGACATTCGCCACGACGCCGACAGCCGAAATCATCCGGTCAGCGGTGATCTTCTCGGAAGAACCGTCCTTCTTCTCCAGCGTCGCGGTGACGGAGTTCGCAGCCTTCTCGACCTTGGAAACCTTGGTTTCGAGATGGATCTTGATACCCTGCTTTTCCAGCTGCTTCTTGGCGAAGGCAGAGATTTCCGCATCTTCGACCGGCATGACCTGGCTCATGATTTCGACGACGGTGACGTCGACGCCCATGGTACGGTAGAAGCTGGCGAACTCGATGCCGATGGCGCCCGAGCCCATGACGAGCAGCGACTTCGGCAGTTCTTCCGGCTTCATCGCTTCGAAATAGGTCCAGATCAGCTTGCCGTCGGGCTCGATGCCGGGCAGAGCGCGCGGGCGGGCGCCTGTCGCGACGATGATGTGCTTGGCGGTGTAAGTGCCCTCGCCCAGCGTGTTCTTCGGCACGGGACCCTGCGGCTGAACCACCGGCTTGGTGGACTTGCCAACAACGATTTCACCCGGCTTGGTGATCTTGGCCTCACCCCAGATGATATCGACCTTGTTCTTCTTGAACAGGAAACCGACGCCGTTGTTCATGCGCGCAGCAATGCCGCGTGAGCGCGCCACGATTGCCTTCACGTCAGGCTTGATCGAGCCTTCCAGCGTCAGACCGTAATCCTTGGCATGGGTGGCGGTGTGCATGACATCGGCGGTGCGCAGCAGGGCTTTGGTCGGAATGCAGCCCCAGTTGGAGCAGATGCCTGCCAGATGCTCGCGCTCGACGACGGCAACCTTCATGCCGAGCTGGGCTGCGCGGATCGCGGCAATATAACCGCCCGGTCCCGAACCGATGATGATGACGTCATAAGATTGAGCCATTGGAAATCCTGCCTTGTCTTGTTCGGATGACGGTAAACCGTCCCGAAACGAGAATGAGTGTCAAAGTCCGAGCATCATGCGGACGACGGGCTCCAGCCCGCGGCCGATGGCCCGTGTGTTTTCAGCATCGAGATGAACGCCGTCCACCGGCGTCGTGCGGGCAACCGACCCGGCATCGAAAAAGCCGCAATCGAGTTCATCGGCAAGGTCCCTGTAGACGGAAGCCAGCATCGCCGATTCGTCGATAGCATCACGAAAGATCGCGCCCATGAACGGATTGGCCGTTTCGCATAGTTGCGGCGGCGCGACGATCAGAACGTCAGGTGCTTCCCAGTCCGACACCTGCCAGACGTGGTTGCGCGTGAGTTTCACCAGCCGCTCGACACCCTTCATGGCGACAATGGCCGAACCATGGATCGCCGGTTTCATGTCGTTGGTGCCGAGCATGATGATAACCATATCCAGCGGCGCGTGGCTGTGCAGCAGCGTCGGCAAAAGCCTTGCGCCATTGCGGTCGCAATCGCCGGTGTGGTCGTCATAAGCGGTGGTGCGACCGCCCAGACCCTCGTGGATCACATACACGTCGGAACCGAGCGCCTTCTGCAAGACGCTCGGCCAAAGATCGTCATGGCTGTGCCGGCCACCCGTTTCCGCATTTGATCCCCATGTGAGGGAATCGCCAAAGCAGAGGACCGACTTCACCATGTTACTCTCCGATCAAACCAGCATGCCCATCGGGTTTTCGATGTAGCGCTTGAACGCGCCGATCAGTTCGGCTCCGAGCGCGCCATCGACGCAGCGATGGTCGGTGGAAAGCGTGACCGTCATGACGTTGGCGATCTTGATCTCGCCATTCTTCACGACTGCCCGCTGTTCGCCCGCACCGACCGCCAGAATGGTGGCGTGCGGCGGGTTGATAACGGCGGAGAAGCTTTTCACGCCCATCATGCCCATGTTGGACACGGCAGTCGTACCGCCCTGATATTCCTCGGGCTTCAGCTTGCGCTCTTTCGCGCGCTTGCCGTAGTCCTTCATCTCATTGGAGATGGTGGAGAGCGACTTCTCTTCCGCCTTGCGGATGATCGGCGTGATCAGGCCACCCGGAATGGAAACGGCAACGCCGACATCCGCGTGCTTGTGCTTGACCATGGCGCTTTCCGTCCAGGAGACGTTGGCGTCAGGGACGTCACGCAGCGAGAGCGCCAGTGCCTTGATGACCATGTCGTTCACCGACAGCTTGTAGACCGGCTTGCCGTCCTTTTCAGGAGCAGCCGCATTGAGCTGCGCGCGCAGCGCCAGAAGCGTATCCAGTTCGCAATCCACGGAAACGTAGAAATGCGGAACCGTCTGCTTGGATTCGACCAGACGCTTGGCGATGACCTTGCGCATGCCGTCATGCGGCACCAGCTCGTAGGAACCCGGTTCGAACAGCTTGAGAACGGCTTCGTCGGACTGGCCCTTGGCGAGCGCCGGGGCTGGTGCGCCTGCGGATGCAGCAGCGGCGGGAGCAGCCTTTGCACCGCCGGAAGCGGCAGCCTTTTCCACATCGGTCTTGACGATGCGGCCATGCGGGCCGGAACCGGAGACGGACGAAAGGTCGAGACCGGCTTCCTTGGCAAGACGGCGGGCAAGTGGCGATGCGAAAATGCGCTCGCCGGACTTGGCAACCGGGGCCGGTGTGGAAGATGCGGCCGCCTGATCGGCTACCGGCTTTTCAGCCTTGACTGGAGCAGCTTCTTCCTTCGGCGCTTCAGCCTTTGCGGCTTCCGGCTTGGGAGCTTCCGCCTTGGCAGGAACGGCATCGCCGCCCTTCGCCGCTTCAGCCACATCCTCGCCATCGGCGGCGAGAATTGCGATCAGGGCATTGACCTTGACCCCTTCGCTACCAGCGGGAACGACGAGCTTGGCGACCGTGCCCTCGTCAACGGCTTCCACTTCCATGGTTGCCTTGTCGGTCTCGATCTCGGCGATCACGTCACCGGGAGCGACCTTGTCGCCTTCCTTGACCAGCCACTTGGCCAGATTGCCTTCTTCCATCGTGGGAGAAAGGGCAGGCATGGTGATGTTAATTGGCATATGATTTCTCCCCGAAAGCGGTAAACTCTACGAGCTGAAGTTGCTTGTTGCCGATCCGCTTTCCAATTGCCCGCGTCAGGAAAAAATTGAACGTCAGGAAATACAACACCAGACCGAGCACACCTCCGCCTATACTGGAAACACTGACGACAAGGTCTTTCGTCCCGCCGAGAACAGCAATCGCGACCCCCGCTATGAAGCCAAAAACCGCTCCTGCTGCAAAGCCGAGTACCAGGCTAGCCAAGGAGGTTTTCCATAGTATCGACCAGGCTATGCGCCTGGTATCCCTCATCGTTACCATCGCCATCCCCTTACTTGTAGCAGACGGTTTTGACGGCCTGAACGACTTCATCGACGTTGGGCAGAGCCAGCTTTTCGAGGTTTGCCGCGTAAGGCATCGGAACGTCCTTGCCGGCAATCGTCAGGATAGGCGCGTCGAGATAGTCGAACGCGGCGCGCATGACCTGGTTGGCGATGAAGTCGCCGACCGATGACTGCGGGAAACCTTCCTCGACGGTCACCAGGCGACCGGTCTTCTTGACCGATTCGATGACGGTGGGCAGGTCCATCGGACGGATGGTGCGCAGATCGATCAGTTCGACGTCGATGCCGAGCTTCTCGAGTTCCGCAACCGCCTTGATCGCATAGGTCATGCCGATACCGAAGGAAACGATGGTCGCATCCTTGCCCTTGCGGTGAATGCGCGCCTTGCCGATCGGCAGCACGAAATCATCGAGCTTCGGCACTTCGAAGCTCTGGCCATAGAGAATTTCATTCTCAAGGAAGATGACGGGGTTCGGATCGCGGATAGCCGCCTTCAAGAGACCCTTCGCGTCGGCTGCCGTGTAAGGCATGACCACCTTGAGGCCCGGAATATGGCTGTACCATGCGGCGTAACATTGCGAATGCTGCGCGCCAACGCGGGCAGCAGCACCCGAGGGACCACGGAACACCATCGGTGCACCCATCTGGCCACCCGACATGTAAAGCGTCTTTGCCGCCGAGTTGACGATCTGGTCAATCGCCTGCATGGCGAAATTGAAGGTCATGAATTCGACGATGGGCTTGAGGCCCGTCATCGCAGCGCCGACGCCGATACCGGCAAAACCGTGCTCGGTGATCGGGGTATCGATGACGCGGCGCTCGCCGAACTCCTGCAACAGGCCTTGGGTGATCTTGTAGGCGCCCTGATATTCGGCGACTTCTTCACCCATGACGAAGACTTTTTCGTCGGCGCGCATTTCTTCGGCCATGGCGTCACGCAGCGCTTCACGCACCGTCGTCATCACCATTTCCGTGCCTTCAGGAATATCGGGATCGGCAGCAACTTCGATCTTGGGTGCTGCCGGAACCTTAGCGGCTTCCTTGGCAGCGCTCGGCTCTTCGGCCGCTTCGCGGGTCTTGCCGCCGGCGGCGTCCGAACCGGAATTTGCAGCTTCTGCCTTCGGTTCTTCCTTCTTGGCAGAGGAAGAGATGTCGTCGGCGCTTTCGCCTTCCTGGATCAGAACGGCGATCGGCGTATTGACCTTGACGCCTTCGGTGCCGGCGTCGATCAGCAGCTTGCCGATCACGCCCTCGTCCACGGCTTCCACTTCCATGGTCGCCTTGTCGGTCTCGATCTCGGCAATCACGTCGCCGGAGGTGACCTTGTCGCCTTCCTTTTTAAGCCATTTGGAAAGCGTGCCTTCCTCCATGGTCGGGGAAAGGGCGGGCATAAGAATTTCTACAGGCATGGGTTTCCCTTTCCCGATCAGAGCAGAATGTCGGTGTAGAGCTCGGATACATCCGGCTCGGGGTCGTTCTGGGCGAAGTCGGCGCTGTCGGCGACGATATCACGGACATCCTTGTCGATGGCCTTCAATTCGTCTTCGCTTGCCCAACCATGGTCCAGAAGCCGTGCCTTGACCTGTTCGATCGGGTCATGTTCGGAGCGCATCTTCTGCACTTCATCCTTGGAGCGGTATTTCGCCGGGTCCGACATGGAGTGGCCACGGTAACGGTAGGTCAGCATTTCCAGAATGATCGGGCCCTTGCCGGAACGGCAATGCTCCAGCGCCTGGTCAGCGGCAGCCTTCACGGCGCGCACATCCATGCCATCCACCTGAACGCCGGGGATGCCGAAGGACTGGCCGCGCAGCGAGTAGTTCGACTGGGCGGTGGCGCGGGCGGTCGAAGTGCCCATGGCGTAACGGTTATTCTCGACGATATAGATGATCGGCAACTTCCAGAGAGCAGCCATGTTGAAGCTCTCGTAGACCTGGCCCTGGTTGGCGGCGCCGTCACCAAAATATGTCACGGAGACATTGTCATTGCCGCGATAGCGGTTGGCGAAGGCGAGACCGGTTCCAAGCGAAACCTGCGCACCAACGATGCCGTGGCCGCCGTAAAAATGCTTCTCCTTGGAGAACATGTGCATGGAGCCGCCCTTGCCTTTCGACAGGCCGCCCTTGCGACCGGTCAACTCGGCCATGACGCCACGCGCGCTCATGCCCAAAGCAAGCATGTGGCCATGGTCACGGTAAGCGGTGATGACCTGATCGCCTTCCTTCTGTGACATCTGCATGCCGACAACAACGGCTTCCTGGCCGATGTAGAGGTGACAGAAACCACCTATAAAGCCCATACCGTAAAGCTGGCCTGCCTTTTCCTCGAAACGGCGGATCAAAAGCATTTCACGATAGGCGTGAAGCTCTTCGTCCTTCGAAAAGTCCGGGCTGTTCTTACCGGTGAATTCGGTTGCAGCCTTTGCCGTTGTCTTGCGGCCGGATACGGTCGCTGGTTTTCGCGGCGCCATTCATCCCTCCCTGAGTTGCCGTTTGAATGGATAGATTGGCGCGTACCATATGCAAGAAAATGCCATGCAGCAATGCTTTAAACGCATGGCACATATTCACGCTAAGATGCTGTGAATAAATAAAAAATGTTAAATTAACTTGATTTAGGTTAATTAGAAATATGTGTTCATGATGACGATTTCGTCGGTGCGGGACATATTCAGCTGGTAACGGGAAATCTCGTCGATCATGTCGCGTTCAAGCGAACCGTCGCTCAGCAATTCCACCTGCCGCTCCAGCGCCACGCGCGCCTGCGTCAGCTTTGCAAGCTCAGCCGTTCTGGTCAAACGCTGCCGCTCCAACCGCTCCGTCGCCTGCAGGCCGAAGTCGCCATGGATGGAATGATACCCGAAATAGGAAAGAAAAGCGATCGTGATGGCCGGAACGATCAAACGGCCGAATCGTCTTTTTTTATGATGTCTGGTCCACATGCCGGAGAAAAGCCCTAAAACGCACAACGTGATTCTGAGACTAAGCCGGATTGTTTAACTATCCGTTGACCTTAAATTCCAATCGGCAGATCGGCATGAAAAAGCCCGCCGGAGGGCGGGCTTAGGGTGGCGATGGTACCGTCAAACTCTCCTTCGTCATGCTAGAGCCTGTCTCGAGCATCTGCAACGTATCGAAATTGAGGAGACGTTGGCAGATCCTCGGCACAAGGCCGAGGATGACGTCGAATGTGTTGCTGGGCCTGATACCAATCCCGTCACGGGCAGTAACGACCTCCCACAAAATCCTGGCGAATTACCCGCGCAGGATCGAACGGCCGGCGTAGGCAGCCTGCGGACCCAGCATTTCCTCAATGCGGATCAGCTGGTTGTACTTTGCGAGCCGGTCAGAACGGGCAAGCGAACCGGTCTTGATCTGACCGCAGTTCGTCGCGACAGCGAGATCGGCGATGGTAGAATCTTCCGTTTCGCCCGAACGGTGCGACATGACGGCGGTGTAGCCGGCCTTGTGTGCCGTTTCGACTGCATCCAGCGTCTCGGAAAGCGAACCGATCTGGTTGACCTTGACGAGGATGGAGTTTGCAACGCCCATCTTGATGCCGTCGCGAAGACGCGCGGAGTTGGTGACGAAGAGATCGTCGCCGACAAGCTGGCATTTGTTGCCGACGAGATCGGTCAGCGTCTTCCAGCCTTCCCAGTCATCTTCGGCCATGCCGTCTTCAACCGATATGATCGGGTATTTATTGACAAGCTCGGCAAGATATTCAGCCATGGCGCCGGGCTCCAGCGTGCGGCCTTCACCTTCCAGAACGTACTTGCCGTCCTTAAAGAACTCGGTCGATGCGCAGTCGAGGCCGACATACATGTCTTCGCCCGGACGGTAGCCAGCCTTTTCGATCGACTTCATGATGAAATCGAGGGCTGCCGGCGCGCTTTCGAGACCCGGTGCGAAACCGCCCTCATCACCGACATTGGTGTTGTGGCCCTGTGCGGACAGTTCTTTTTTCAGCGTGTGGAACACTTCCGAACCCATACGCACGGCTTCGCGGATGTTTTCCGCGCCAACCGGCAGGATCATGAATTCCTGGAAGTCGATGGGGTTATCGGCATGCGCGCCGCCGTTGATGATGTTCATCATCGGAACCGGAAGCAGATGGGCGTTCGGACCGCCAACATAACGGTAAAGCGGCAGGCCGGAGGCTTCAGCCGCAGCCTTGGCGATGGCAAGCGAGACGCCGAGGATGGCGTTAGCGCCGAGGCGCGACTTGTTCGGCGTGCCGTCGAGCGCGATCATCATCTGGTCGATCTGGATCTGGTTTTCAGCGTCGAAACCGCCGATGGCGTCGAAGATTTCGGTATTGACGGCTTCGACCGCCTTTTCCACGCCCTTGCCGAGATAACGCTTGCCGCCATCGCGCAGCTCAACCGCCTCATGCGCGCCAGTGGAGGCGCCGGACGGAACGGCCGCACGGCCCATGGAGCCGTCTTCGAGGTAAACATCGACTTCAACGGTCGGGTTGCCGCGGCTGTCGAGGATTTCGCGCGCGATGATATCGGTAATGGCAGTCATGGTCTCTCCCTTGGGAATGGAACAGATATTTTCCGTCGCCTGTCTTAGACGATGACGAAGAAATTACAATGACGGCGGGCGGCAGAAACGGAGCGCCCGCCATTAAAATCGATTGGCACAAACCGAACGCACCGCGTCAGGCTTTGGTGATGGCGTCGAAGGCCAGAAGCTTTTCCAGCAGTTTCGGCATGTCTTTCAGGTGGACCATGTTGGGGCCATCGGAAGGCGCATTGTCCGGGTCCTCGTGGGTCTCGATGAAGAGACCGGCTACGCCGACAGCCACCGCCGCCCGCGCCAAAGTCTCAACGAATTCGCGCTGGCCGCCGGTGGAACCGCCCTGCCCGCCCGGTTGCTGCACCGAATGGGTGGCGTCGAAAACGACGGGTGCACCGAGTGAAGCCATGATCGGCAGCGAGCGCATGTCGGAGACGAGCGTATTGTAACCGAAGGACGCGCCGCGTTCGCACAGCAGCACATTCGGGTTGCCGCTTTCATTCAGCTTGGCCAGCACGTTCTTCATGTCCCAGGGCGCCAGGAACTGCCCTTTTTTGACATTGATGACGCGGCCGGTTTTGGCGGCGGCAACGAGAAGGTCGGTCTGGCGGCTGAGGAAGGCCGGGATCTGCAGCACATCCACCACTTCGGACACGATGGCGCATTGTTCCTCGGTGTGAATATCGCTCAGAACCGGAAAGCCGAATTCCTTCTTGAGATCGGCGAAAATCTCCATGGCGCTGTCAAGACCGATGCCGCGCTTGCCGGAAAGCGAGGTGCGGTTGGCCTTGTCGAAGGAGGATTTGTAAACGAGGCCGATGCCCAGACTGTCGCACAGTTCCTTGAGCACGCCGGCAATCATGAAGGCATGGTCGCGGCTTTCCATCTGGCAGGGGCCGGCAATCAGCGAAAAACGCTCGGTATTGCAGAAGGAGACCTTGCTGGCACCATCGCCGGCGGTGACTTTGAGATTGTTCGTAACGCTCATCATATTTCCTCGAAGGCGAAGGCGACGCCCTGACCGGGTGCTGCGGGCACCACCAGCCGGCCGCCCGCTTCCATGCTGGAGACGCCATTAGCAGCAAGTACTGCCGCTGTCACGGCAAGATCGGTGACGGAGAAGACGATGCCTGCGCCGCGCAGCCCACCATCACCCCGATTTGAAGTATTCAGGTCAAGGTCGGCGACGGCCGGCTTTTCGGTCAATCTGATCCTGGCATTGCCGGTTGCGAAAACCATATCTCCGCCCGGGGACATCGCGGATTTACAGCCAAAGACCGTTTCGATCAGGCGAGCCGCCTTCGCATCTCCGCCGGAAAACAGGACGATTTCGAAGAGCCCTGTGACAGCGTTGGCATGCCGCTCCAGCTCAGTGCGGTCTCCCGGCAAGGCCTTCAGCCGCTGGCAGCCGAACAGGAAAAAATCCGCCGCCGCCCCGCTTGCCGCAAAAGCCAGCCGGAATGCCGCTTCGCTGCGGGAACCATCCGGCATCTGCACCGGCCGCGAAAACTCAAAAAGATCACCGGCGGACAGGCCCGCCGCGACGAACCGTTCGTGATCAACGAAAGCATCCCCACTCCTGGCAACGAGAGCCGAGAAACCTTCCGGACCACAGCTTTCGCGAAAGGCTCGGTCCCTGCCGGTGAATACGTCACCTCTGTTAGCGGACTCACCATATTTAGCCGGGTCATTAACTGCGAGAGGCTCCAGATAGGTGCCATCGGCAAGGAACACACAGGCATTCGCCGTGCCGAAGGGATGAACCGCCAAAGGCGCAACGGTGAAGCCGAGATTTGCAAGCCGCGCGGTGGCGATGTCGATCTGTGCAACCGGCAATACGAGATGATCTACGTGGTGAGGACTCAATGGAAAGGCCCTTCGTCAGGAGGAGGCATTGTCTGGCACCAGAAAAGCACGCGGAAAACTGCGAGGCAAACCGTTGGCCGGAGGAGACGTGTTATTTCGTGGCCGGGTATCGACTGCATAATTCTGTCTGATGGTATAATTGTTGACTTGTAAACAATCTATTTGTAGATTTTCTGAACAGATTGTCGGGTTTGATGGCGCCTCATGCGAACGATATGATGACGCCGGTCGCGCTCTTTTTGAGACATGCGGCAAATTTGGCGAAGCATGAAACGGAAACATCATGGACCACCTCCCCCGCAAGACGATGGACGTCAATATCGACCGGCTGGAGACAGCGCTTGGATTTCTCATCCGCCTGGCGCAGCTCAAGACCTACGATGATTTCTTCACCGCACTTGGTGAATCCGGCATGCGGCCGGGCGAATTCTCAGTGCTTTTCGTCATCATGCACAATCCCGGCATTCGCCAGACGGCGCTCGGCCAGCGGCTGATGATCAAGCGCGCCCATATGACCAAGCTGATCCGCGCCTTCGAAGACAGGAACCTCGTGACCCGCCGCGTTCCGGATGATGACCGCCGGGCCATCGAGCTGACATTGACGGCTGAAGGCGTGGCGCATGTGCGCAAGGAAAGCGAATGGTTCTTTTCGCATGAGGCAACGCTCGGCGCAGGCCTGACCAATGCCGAGCACGATCAGTTCATTGTCCTGCTGCATAAATTTCTAGGTATGAATTTGGGAGGAACAGGCCGTGAATATTGATGAACTTATTGCCATCGATGTGCATACCCATGCGGAGGAGCCCTGCTGCGGACCACGCGACGATGGTTACGATGAATTTCAGGCGGGCATGGCGAAATATTTCAAGAACCCCGCCGGCCACAAGGGCATGTTGCCGACCGTGCAGGAAACCGCCGCCTATTATCGTGAGCGCAAGATCGGCTGTGTGATCTTTCCGGTCGACGCGGAGCGGGAGACCGGTTTTCGACGTTACGAAAATGAAGAGGTGGCGAAGATCGCCGCCGAGAACAGCGATATCATGATCCCTTTCGCATCGATCGATCCCGCCAAGGGCAAGGCCGGCGCGCGCGAGGCACGACGGCTTGTGCGCGAATTCGGGGTAAAGGGTTTCAAATTCCATCCGACGATGCAGGGTTTTTACCCGAATGACCGGATGGCCTATCCGCTTTACGAAGCCATTGCCGAGGAAGGCGCGATTACGCTTTTTCACACCGGGCAGACCGGCGTTGGCGCTGGTCTTCGCGGCGGCATGGCAATGCGGCTCAAATTTTCGAACCCGATCCACCTCGATGATGTGGCGGTGGATTTTCCCGACATGCCGATCATCCTCGCACATCCTTCCTTCCCCTGGCAGGAAGAGGCGCTGTCAGTCGCCACCCACAAGCCGAATGTCTATATCGATATGTCCGGCTGGTCGCCTAAATATTTCCCGCCGATCCTGGTGCAATATGCCAATTCGCTCCTGAAACACAAAATGCTGTTCGGCTCGGATTGGCCGGCAATGACGCCGGAGCGCTGGCTCAACGACTTCGCCAATATTCCGATAAAGGACGAAGTTCGGCCGCTCATCCTCAAGGAAAATGCACGCAGGCTGCTAAAACTGTAGCCTCAGTCTGCAAAGCAGAGATTAAAGCCTCGGCGTCGAGCCGGGGCTTTTTTGAAAGAAACGCATCCTTGAGATTTGAGAGCGACGCGGCGCTCCTGCTTTTCACAATAGCAAAGGCCCACCGGTTCCGGCGGGCCTTGTTGTTTTTGATCGCTTCATATGGCGCCGCACGAACGGGCGCGGGCAGACGGAGCCTTCTCAGGACGCCTTTTTGGTGCGCCAGCTGTCGGCGTAATTGTCGCGTGCTTCCGCGGCGTAAGGCGTTTCTGAAACGCGGACGCGGATTTCCTTCTGCTTGTGGCGCTCCGTGGAGGTCTTGGCGGAGCCGCCGTCTGGCTCGCCCCAGACAAGCGTGAGAACGTCGCCGATCTGAACGTCATTGTCGACGATGCCGAGCGACAATATGCAGCGCTCATTATAGGAATAGCCGGTGAACATCGACATCCCCACATGTTTGCCGCCCTTCAGGATAAGGTCTGCGCCCGTCGAAGCGTAATTGGCCTGCGGGAAATCGATCCACTTGTAATGGTCTTCGCCAGGACGGAAGGCTGAGGCGATGACGTCAACGACATCCTCCGCATTCCATTCGAAGGTCACCTTCTTGCGATGCGTTTTGCCCTTCATGGCCTCGAGCGCCGACTTGCCAATGAAATCGTCCTTCTTCCAGCCAATATAGAAGTCATAACCGAGTTCGAACGGATTGACGTAATAGTCCTCGATATTCTCGGAAACGAAGCTTCCGCCGATCGCGCCCGTGGCCTCGTAGCTATCCGCGCCCAGCCAGTCGCGATAATCCTTCAGCATGCCGTCGCCGGTGTAAATGCCCGGCAGAGGCGACGGGATCCAGCCCGATTCGAGCGTGTTGGTGGAATAGGCCCGGCTGCCGCAGCGCACGAGATTGACGCCGGCCTGTTTGGCTGCCTCGAGGATGCAGGACAGGATGTAGCTCTTGTCCTCATACGGTCCCCATACTTCCAGACCGGGCGCGCCGGACATGCCGTGACGCAGCGCCTGTACTTTCTTCGAGCCGATATTGATCCAGTCGACATGGAAGAACTTGATATCCGGGATCGGCCCACCATTCATCTTCTCGAAGATCTTCGGGGCATCCGGTCCCTGGATCTGGTAGCGGTAGTGGGTGCGAAGCACACGCTCGCCTTCCGGCCGCGACGGAGACCGAGGATCATGCTTGATGCGCACATTCCACTTGCCATAGGCAGCGCAGAACATCAGCCAGCTCGAGGTCGGAGCGCGGCCGACGAGGATGAACTTGTCCTGACGCTCGCGGAAAATGATGTGGTCACCAATGACGTGACCATCAGGCGTTACCGGAACGAAATGCTTGGCGCGGTTGAGATCGAAATTCGAAAAGGAGTTGATGCCGTGATAGGCAAGGAATTTCTCCGCATCGGGCCCTTCAACGATCAATTCGTCCATGTGGTGGGACTGGTCAAACAACACGGCACCCTCGCGCCATGCGGCCTGCTCGGAACGCCAGTTGCTGAACTCACCGGCGACAACCGGGTATACATACATTCCGATTTTTGAGTTGCGGAGCATTTCAACGGGGTTCGGATATTGCTTCAAAACCTCGGTCAGACTGGAATTTGCCATTGTCATCTCCTCCCTGGCAATCGCATCTATGTATACATGAAACGCTGTGCTTTGATAAATTGCAAGCGCAAAATTACCGCGTCAGGGAGGGTGTCGACAAAAATAAAGGCGGCGCCAAAAGGCGCCACCCCTGGATTTGCAGCGATTTCCGCCGCTTAGTCGCTGATGAGTGCGAGACCCGGAACCTGCGCAATCAGTTCAGGCGCTTCGCGGATCATGTATTCAAGATTGGTGCGTGCTGTGCGGGAATGCTCCCGCGCCACAGCCTCCGCGCGCGCGCCTTCCCGCGCCACGATTGCCGCGACTATCGCCTTGTGCTGCTCCTGTGCGCCTCGCAGCGAGCGGCGAAAGGCGCCAATATTCGCCTTGTCGGGCAGAAAGGCCGAAGGGGACGCAAAAGGCAGGGAGCTTGCGCGCTCGACCTCGCGGCGAATCATCTCACTGCCGCAGAGCGCCGCCAGTTGATGATGAAAAATCCGATTGAGCGCTGCGTAACCATCGAAATCGACGTCATCGACACGATCACCGAAGCACAGGTCCAATTGCTGGACGGTGACACCGATCTCCTCCAGCGCCACTTTCGAGACACCGCGCTCAGCAGCAAGCCGCGCCGCCGTCCCCTCCATGACGCCACGTACTTCAATGGCATCCACGACATCCGCAAAACCAAAGCGGCGCACAACAAATCCGCCGCCCGGCAGACGATTAAGCAAACCTTCTTCCGTGAGGCGCGACAGCGCTTCGCGCACCGGAGTTCGGGAAATATCCAGAAGCTCGGCGGTCGACACTTCGAAGAGCCGCATGCCGCCAGGCAATTCGCCACTCAGGATTTTTTCCCTGAGTTCGATCACCGCCCGGCCGCCATGTGTCGCAGCATCCACCTGCCTCATATCTCACCCCTTCCATCCACCGGAGCGCCACCATCAACGACATCGAGCACGCTTATTCAAGCGACATGCCATGTATACATTAGCAACTCAAGCAACAGGACACAGAACTTCACCACCGACAGGACATGCCGCCTCCCTTTGAAATCGCACAGAAATCATAGGCAAAACCGACACCATCGCATCAACATGTATTCATTCAATCTAATTAAGATTAAATAATTCGTCAATATTCTTGGTTTTTCGCAAAATTTTGATTGAAGTAGCCGTTTCATGTATACATAATCAGGTCTCGCTAAGGGAGAAAGCGATGGGTTGGTCGAGTTTTTGGGATAATTCCGGTGCCGACGGAGATATTGTCAGATCTGGCAACATCCTGGCTGGCTGGTCGATCGAGGTCATGCCGCGCACTGCGGCAAAGATCGATGATTTCAGAAATATTCTGCCTGATGGCACCCGGGTTTACATCGCCCACATAGACGGAACGCCGATAGCCGACATGGTATCCACCGCAAAGCGCTTGCATGATGAAGGCTTTCCCGTGATGCCGCATCTGCCGGCGCGTGGCATCAGCGGCAAAAACGAGCTGGAGGACTGGCTGAAGCGTTACCAGGGCGAGGCCGGCGTGACGCAGGCGCTGCTGCTGGGTGGCGGCCAGAAACAGCCCGCTGGCAGTTTTTTGAGCTCGATCGACATGATTGAGACGGGCCTCTTCGACAAGATGGGGTTTACCCGCCTTCATCTGGCCGGCCATCCCGAGGGTAATCGCGACATAGACAGCGACGGCTCGTCAAGAGGTGTCGATCAGGCCTTGTTGTGGAAGCAGGATTTCGCCAGCCGCACCGACGCCCGGCTTGCCCTGACGACCCAATTCGCCTTCGAAGCGAAGGCGGTTATCGAATGGGCAAAACGCATCGGGAATATGGGTGTGACAATTCCTATTCACGTCGGTATTGCTGGTCCGACAAAACTGCAGACATTGATCAAATTCGCAATCGCCTGCGGCGTTGGGCCGTCTCTGAAGGTGCTGCAGAAGCGCGCGCTTGATCTTTCGAGGCTCTTCGTTCCTTACGAGCCGACCGATTTCATCGCCGAACTTATCGACCACAAGGCGGCAAATCCCGATAGTCTCATCGAGCATGTCCATATTTTTCCGCTCGGTGGCATCAAGCCCTCTGCCGAGTGGATGAAGAAACATGCCTCCACCGGGACCCTCGCCAATGTCGCCTGAGAAAGCTTATTCTCAGGCGATATTGCGAGATGGCGTGAGGACAGTGCCGTCAGGCCGTCGTGTCCGGCGCTTTCAGCCGCGTAGCGCGTTTTTCAAGAAAGGCGCGCAGGCGTTCTTCGGCTTCGGGGCTGGCCGCCGTGAAGGAGGAAATAAAGGACTCGACGAACAGCCCGTCCTCCTTGGCCATATCCTGAATGCGGGGAAGCGCGTTGATAACGGCATAGTTGGACAAAGGTGCATTGGACGCTGCAATGGTGGCGAGCTCCTGCGCCTTCGCAAGCGCTTCGCCGCGCGGCACAGCATATTGCACAAGGTTCCAGCGTTCGGCTTCGGCGGACGAAGCGACCCGTCCAGTCAGCATCATGTCGCTCATGCGGGCGACCCCCAGCAGCCGCGCGATGCGGACGGATCCGCCTCCCCCAACGAAAATGCCGCGCTGGCCCTCGGGCAACGCAAAGAAGGCGCTTTCGTCGGCAACCCGCAGATGGGTCGAGGCGGCCAGCTCCAACCCACCGCCGACGACCGCGCCATGCAGGGCGGAAACCCACGGTATGGTGCCATGCTCGATCTGCGAGAACACGGCGTGCCAGCGGCGGGAGCCGCGCACGCCTTCGATCGGCGTCTTGTGGATATGTTCGCCAAGATCGAGACCGGCGCAGAAATGATCGCCATGACCGAAAATGACGGCGGCACGGGCTTCGTTTTCCGCCCGCGCGGCGGCGGCGGCAATAGCCTCAACGAAACGGTCACTGATGGCGTTGCGCTTTTGTGGCCTGTTGAGGCCAACAAGGGCGATGTCACCCCGCAATTCGTAAGAGACAAATTCTTCTGTCATTTTTTCGCTCATGGCGAGGTCTCCGATAATTTCGTCTCATATACAATCTATCTTCCGCATTTTGTTTACAAGGATATTATTTTCTTGTAATCATTTTTTTGACAAAAGATTATTCGTACGGTTCGCGTAAATGACGTCTGGGAGGAGGTCGTGACGATGAGTGTGAAACTTTGGTCGCCAGATGTCGCATGGGAGAAGCGGCCGAACGGCGAGATCATGATCTGGCGGAACGATCCGCTTGGCCCCTATCCGCAGAAATTGAATGAGCGTCTCCTTCACTGGTGTCGTTCGGCACCGGAGCGCACATGGATGGCCGACCGTCAGGGTCGCGAGCCATGGCGCCGGGTCAGCTACGCCGAGGCTCTCGACAAGATACGGCGTATCGGCCAGTTCCTTCTCGATCATGACCTTTCGGTCGAGAGGCCGCTGCTGGTGCTTTCTGAAAATTCCATCGAGCATGCGTTGATGGTGCTTGCGGCCCAGCATGTCGGTATCGCCTCGGCTGCCATCACGCCGGCCTATGCCACGTCGGCCGATCTCACCAAACTCGCCGACATCCGCGGGCAGATCACCCCGGGGATGGTTTTTGCCGAGGATGCGACGCCCTTTCGCCGGGCGCTCAGCGAGGTTTTCGACGACGGTACACCGCTGGTCGGCCTCCGCAACCTGCCGGAAGATCGCTCCAATACGTTTCACTTCGAAACCCTGCTTGAAACGGAGCCGACCGAAGCGGTTGATCGTGCTTTCGATGCGGTCGGGCCGGATACCGTCGCTAAATTCCTGTTCACGTCAGGTACGACTGGTTCGCCCAAAGCGGTCATCCAGACGCAACGCATGTTGTGCTCCAATCAGGAAATGATTGCCGATTGTTATGGCTACTTTCGCGAGGAGCCGCCGGTCGTCGTTGATTGGGCGCCATGGAACCACACGGCCGCGGGGAACAAGGTGTTCAACCTCGTCCTCTATAATGGCGGTACCTATTATATCGATCGCGGCAAGCCCAGCCCGGCGCAGATCGGCCAGACACTGGACAATCTCCGGGACATATCGCCCACCTGGTATTTCAACGTTCCCGCCGGCCACGAGATGCTGGTCCAGGCCATGCGCAAGGACGAGGCGCTGTGCCGCAGCTTTTTTCGCGACCTGAAGATGCTGATGTATGCCGGTGCCGGCATGGCGCAGCACACATGGGATGCGCTGACGGAGCTTTCCATGGCAACGGTCGGCCATGCGGTTCTCATGGGTGCCGGCCTCGGCTCGACGGAGACGGCGCCCTTCTCGCTGTTCTGCACCGAACCGCAGGACAAGCCCGGCAATATCGGTATCCCGGCCCAGGGCGTGACGATGAAACTCGTGCCCTTCGATGGCCGGTACGAATTACGGCTGAAAGGCCCGAACATCACGCCCGGTTACTGGCGTAATGGAGAACTGACGGCGGCAGCCTTCGACGAGGAAGGGTTCTATCGAATCGGCGATACCGTAAAATTTGCCGTCGCGGACGATCCACGCCGCGGCTTTTATTTCGATGGCCGCATGGCGGAAAACTTCAAGTTGCAGACCGGCACCTGGGTGGCCGTGGGGCCTTTGCGCGCGCAATTCGTCAACATGTTCGCCGGGCTGATCCGTGATGCCGTCATAACCGGCGAAAACCGGGCCGAACTGGGTGCCCTTGTCGTGCCATTCATGCCGGCGCTCCGTGAGCTTGTTCCCGGTTCGCAACATCTCTCCGATGCGGAGATCATCCGGCACCCGAGTGTCAGGGCGCAGATTGTCGCGAAGCTTTCGGCGCATCAAAAACAGGCGAGCGGTTCCGCAAGCCGCGTCATGCGCATTCTCGTGATGGAAGACGCGCTGCGCTTCGAGAAAGGCGAGGTTACGGACAAGGGATCGATCAACCAGCGCGCCGTGCTTCTGCATCGCAAGGAGCTCGTCGAGTCACTTTACGGCGACACGCCGCAGGTCATCACCGTTGGCAGAGAGGTAGCAGCATGAATATCGAAGGCGCAGGCGCACTCGTCACGGGTGCGGCATCCGGCCTCGGCGCGGCCGTGGCGCGAATGCTCGCGGCTCGCGGCGCGGCGGTCACCATTTTCGACCGCAACGGCGAAGCCGGTGAAAAGCTGGCGGCGGAGATCGGCGGTAAGGCCGTTCAAGGCGATGTGACAAGCGACGCCGATGCGCAGGCGGCAATAAAGGTGGCCGCTTCCGCCAGAGGCGGCCTTCGCATTCTGGTCAATTGCGCCGGCGTCGGGACCGCGGGTCGAATTCTCGGACGCGAAGGGCCGCAACCGCTTGGCGATTTCGAACAGGTCATCCGCGTCAACCTGATCGGCACCTTCAACATGATGCGGCTTGCGGCCGCTCACATGGCTGAGAGAGAACAGGATGAAGGCCAAGACAATCGCCAAGACAATGGCGTGATCGTCAACACGGCGTCGGTTGCCGCTTTCGAGGGCCAGATCGGGCAAGCGGCCTATGCCGCGTCGAAGGGCGGCATCGTTTCACTCGCCCTACCCGCAGCGCGCGAACTTGCCCGCTTCCGCATTCGGGTGAACACCGTGGCGCCCGGCATTTTCCTGACACCCCTGCTTCAGGGATTGCCGCAGGAGGTTCAGGAGAGCCTTGCGGGCCAGATACCCCACCCTTCCCGGCTCGGCGATCCAGCCGAATTCGCCGATACGGTGCGCTTTCTCATCGAGAACGATTACATGAACGGTGAAGTCATCCGGCTGGATGGCGCGATCCGCATGCAGCCGCGGTGATGTGATGAGTTTTTCAACCCAGGCGGCCCGCACGATGGAGCTTCTGAAGGCAACGCCCGGCTGGCGTCGCATCCAGTCTCTCCGTGGCGATTGCGATGATGCCCTGGTAGTGGCCATCCTCAACGAAGCGGCGCGTTTTGCCGAAACCGTGCTTGAACCGCTCAATACACCCGCCGATCGTGAAGGCTGCACCGTGGTCGATGGCCGCGTTCGCGTTCCCACCGGTTTTGCCGATGCTTTTCGGCGGCATGCGGGCGATGGCTGGCTGGCCATGGATGTGCCGGAACGCTTCGGCGGTCAGGCTCTGCCGCTGGTGTTACAGGCCGCCTGCGCTCCACTTTTCGAACGGGGCTGCGTGGCGCTGATGATGGCGTCAGGCTCGACCCGCGCCGCCTGTCACCTTCTTGCCGAGACCGCGGAAGGAGCCGTTGCGGACGAATGGGTGCCGCGCCTTGCGGCGGGGGAATGGGCTGCCACCATCTGCATTTCCGAGCCTGATGCCGGTTCCGACCTCGCCCGTCTGCGCAGTCGCGCCGTCTTCAGGGAAGGCGCATGGCGCATCGAGGGTCGGAAAATCTGGATATCCTTCGGCGACCATGACATGGCGATGCGTATCGGCCATTGTCTTCTCGCCCGCACCGGCGAAGAAACCGGGACGCGCGGCCTCAGCCTTTTCCTTGTGCCGGATGAGATCGATGGCGAACGCAACGGCGTCACCGTCGAGCGTATCGAGGAAAAAATGGGGCTGCACGGCTCGCCTACCTGCGCGCTGCGTTTCGACGGTGCCCGCGGCCTCTTGCTGGGTGAGGAAGGGCGCGGGCTGGCGCGGCTTTTCGCCATGATCGAATTGATGCGGTTGCAGACCGGCTGTCAGGGGCTGGGACTAGCCTCGGCCGCCATCGATATTGCCGAAACCTATGCTCAGGAGCGCCAGCAAGGCGGCGATCCGGCAAAACCCGCCATCGCCATCGCACACCACCCCGATATTCGCCGCCAGCTTCAGGAAGCCCGTCTGCGCACGGAAAAATTGCGGGCAGCAACACTGGAACTCGCAACAGTCATGGATCTTGCCCGCATGGAGCCGAAGGAAGAGCTGCGCGGCGATCTGCAGGCGCTCTCGCGCTGGCTGCTGCCGCTTGTCAAGAATTTCGGTGCGGATGCCGGCTTTACCGTCTCCAATCAGGCCATCCAGATACTTGGCGGCGCGGGTTACACCCGGGAATGGCCGCTTGAGCAATATCTGCGCGATGCCCGGGTGATGACGATCTATGAAGGCACCACCGGTATGCAGGCGATCGACCTTCTGACAAGACGACTGTGGCAGGAAGGCGGAAAAGGTCTCGACGTTTTTCTGAAACGCGCCCGCAGCGAACTCGCTGATTACCGGTCCGACAAAACCAAAGCGGCAGCATCCGTGCTGGATGCTTTCGAGGCCGAGAGCCGACGCATGGCGGCGCTGGAAAACGAGCCGGAAACCGGCCTCTGGCAGGCCAACAACTATCTGAACGCCGCCTGGGAGGCATTCGCCGCATGGATGACCGTGCGGGTCGAAAGCGTCGCGGATGCGCAGGCACGGCGGACGGGAGAAGCGGCCTGACGTCACGAAAAGAATGAGACGCATTTTTCAGGGCTGTCACCGACGCCCGATCATTGGGAGGGAAGACAATGAATAAACGCATCAACACATGGATGGCAACTGCCGTCGCCTTGACGATCACAGCAGGCTCCGCCTTTGCCGATGTGACCATCGGCGTGACCATACCGACCACCGGGCCGGGTGCTGCGCTCGGCATTCCGCTCAAGCAATCGATCGAATTCTGGCCGGCCGATATTGATGGCGAAAAGCTGAAGGTCATCCTGCTCGACGATGCCGGCGATCCGTCCGTCGCAACCACCAATGCCCGGCGTTTTGCCAGTGACGACAAGGTGGATGTTATCGTCGGTTCGGCGCTGACGCCGGCAGCCATTGCCGTCGCCGGCGTTGCCAATGAGACGGAAGTTCCGCATTTCGCTCTGTCGCCGATCCCGCCAACGGCAACGAAGAAATGGAACTTCGTCATGCCGCAATTTTCCACGGTTCTGGTGAAGAGCATGTTTGCGCGCATGCAGAAGGACGGCATCAAACGTGTCGCCTTTATCGGTTTTGCCGATTCCTACGGCCAGCAATGGGTCGATGCGCTGAAGGCCACCGGCAAGGACTACGGCCTCGAACTGGTCGCGGAGGAGCGTTATGCGCGCGCCGACACGTCCGTTTCGGGTCAGGTGCTGAAGTCGCTTGCCGCACGTCCGGACGCCATCTTCATCGGCGCTTCCGGCACGGGCGCCGCCCTGCCCCAGATCGGCGTGCGCGAACGCGGTTTCAAGGGCAAGGTCTATGTCGTTTCCGGCGCCGTAACATTCGATTTCCTGCGCATTGCCGGCAAGGCCGTCGACAATACCGTGTTTGCGTCCGGTCCGGTCATGGTCGCGGAAGATCAGCCGGACAGCGCGCCGACCAAACAGGAAGGCCTCGCTTATCTCAAGGCTTTCGAAGGCAAGTTCGGCCCCAACACCCGCACCCAGTTCGGCTCGCATGTCTGGGACGTCATGGTGATCCTCAAGAAGGCCGTTCCGGTCGCGTTGAAAAAGGCAAAGCCCGGCACTGCCGAATTCCGCGCCGCCCTTCGCGACGCCATTGAGACCAGCGGTCCGTATAACGCCACCCACGGCGTCTACGAATTCACCGCCGACAATCATTACGGGCTCGACCAGCGCGGGGTCGTGTTGCTGACAGCGGCCGACGGCAAATTCGTGTTGCTGCCGGACAATAAATAAAGCTCCCCATTCAAGACGGGCCGGGAGCCTGCTCCCGGCTCGAACGCGCAGCCGCAGACCCGGCGAGCCCGATGGCAGTTCGCCGGTCATCGAAAATGCCCATCGCGCATCACGCAAGGCCAAACCAAAGGGTGTATTTTGGACGCGACAATTGCCACTTTCCTGATCCAGGACGGCGTCACCAACGGCGCGATTTATGCGCTGCTGGGCCTTGCCATCGTTCTGGTTTTCTCGGTCACGCGGGTGATCTTCATTCCGCAGGGTGAGTTCGTCGCCCATGGCGCTTTGACCCTGGCGCTGCTGGATGCCGGCCGTGTGCCGGGCACGCTGAACCTGCTGCTGTGCATGGGCGTCGTCGCTCTTGTGCTGGATCTGTGGGCAATGCGGCGGGACATGCGCCTTCCGCGACTGTTGCAGGCGCTTGCCGTCAATCTCGCCCTGCCCGGCGCGATTTACGGGCTCGTCGCAATCCTTGCGCCCATGCAGCTCCCCTCGTTCCTGCGTGCCATGATTACCATCACGATCATCGCGCCCATGGGATATTATGTCTATCGCATCGCCTACCGGCCGCTTTCCGATGCTTCCGTTCTCGTTCTGCTGATTGCTTCCGTCGGTGTGCATCTGGCGCTGATGGGCCTAGGGCTCGCTTTCTTCGGTCCGGAAGGCCTGCGCGCAGCGGCGCTCAGTGATGGTGGTTTCACGCTGGGGCCGATGCTCGTCACTGCCCAGAGCATTTTCATCTATCTCGCGACCATCCTCGTCATGGTCGGTCTTTACCTGTTTTTCGAAAAGACATTGCTCGGCAAGGCGCTTAAAGCAACGGCGATCAACCGGCTCGGCGCCCGTCTCGTCGGCGTTCGGACGGAACTCACCGGCGTCACTGCCTTTGTGCTGGCCGCAGCCATAGCCGCGATTTCGGGTGTATTGATCGGGCCAATCACGACCATCTTCTACGATACGGGCTTCCTCATTGGTCTCAAGGGTTTTGTCGCTGCCATTCTCGGCGGCATGGCGAGCTTTCCCGTCACGGCGGTTGCGGCGGTGGGCGTTGGACTCATCGAGGCTTTCGCCTCCTTTTTTGCTAGCGACTTCAAGGAGATCATCGTGTTCGGCCTCATCGTGCCCGTTTTGATCTGGCTTTCCTTCGGCGCAAGCCATCATGAGGAAGAGTGACATGACCTTAGGTAAACATCTTTATCCTGCGGTAGCTGCGCTTTTTCTCGTCGCCATCTTTCCGCTTCTGCCTGTTCCACCCTTCTGGGTGACGCTCGCCAACAATATCGGCCTTGCTTCGCTTGTCGCCATCGGGCTCGTGCTGTTGACCGGCGTCGGCGGCATGACCTCTTTCGGTCAGGCAGCTTTCTGTGGTTTCGGCGCCTATACGACGGCGGTTCTGACCTCTGCCTACGGCTTCTCGCCCTGGCTGACCTTGCCGCTGTCCCTCCTCGTCGGCGCGGTTGTCGCCCTGCCGCTGGGCTTGATGACAGTCCGGCTCTCTGGGCACTACCTGCCGCTTGGCACCATCGCCTGGGGTCTTGCGATTTATTACCTGTTCGGCCGCATCGAACTTCTCGGCCGTTATGACGGAATTTCAGGCATACCGCCGCTATCGCTTGGCGGCGAAGCGCTGATGAGCAGCAGTTCGATCTATTACATCATCTGGATCTTCGTCATCGCGGTGGCGATCGGCGCACAGAACCTGCTCGACAGTCGCGTCGGGCGCGGCATTCGCGCCCTGCGCGGCGGTTCGCAGGCGGCGGAGGCCTTCGGTGTCAATATCGAGCGCGCCAAGCTTACCGTCTTCGTGTTTGCGGCCGTGGTGGCGGCGCTTTCCGGCTGGCTTTACGCCCATATGCAGCGATCGATCAACCCGACGCCCTTCGGCCTCGACATGGGCATCACCTATATGCTGATGGCCGTGGTGGGCGGCTCCGGCCGTGTCGTTGGCGCGATCTTCGGCGCAAGTGTCGTGCTGGTGTTGAAGGAGGTGCTGCAACGGGTACTGCCCGGCCTCCTCGGCACATCGGTCAATTTCGAAATGATTGTATTCGGGGTGCTGCTTGTCCTTATCCTGCAGCTTTCGCGCGACGGTCTCTGGCCGCTTCTGGAAAGATACCTGCCCGCACGGCCGCCCCGCACCATCAGGCGTGATGGCGAAGCGCTGGACAGACGGCCCATGCCGCAGGTGGGCAGCCCGCTGGTGCGGGTCGACAGGGTCCGCAAGGCCTTTGGTGGGCTGACAGCGGTCAATGATGTCAGCTTTGATATCAAGGCCGGGCAGATCATCGGCCTGATCGGCCCGAACGGCGCCGGCAAGAGCACCACCTTCAACCTCATCACCGGCATCCTCAACCTGTCCGGTGGAGAAGTCACCTATCAGGGACAAAGATTGTCGGGCCTCAATCCGCGACTGATCGCACGACGAGGCATTGCCAGAACTTTCCAGCACGCCAAGGTGCTGCCGACCATGTCTGTTCTGGAGAACGTGGCGCTGGGCGCACATCTGCGCGGCAATGCGGGCATGTTCCGCAGCTTCTTCCGGCTCGAACGCGGTCAGGAGCGGGCGCTACTTGCCGAAGCCGCCGACCAGCTTGACCGCGTCGGCCTCGGCGCCCATCGCGACCGTCCGGCCGGCGACCTCGCGCTCGGGCAGATCCGCATCCTTGAAATTGCCCGCGCGCTCTGCCTCAACCCGACCCTGCTGTTGCTCGATGAACCGGCGGCAGGCCTGCGCCACGGCGAAAAACAGGAGCTGGCCGATCTCCTGAAAAAACTGCGGGCCGAAGGTGTGAGCGTGCTGCTCGTCGAGCACGACATGGGCTTCGTCATGGGGCTCGTCGATCATATCGTCGTGCTGGACTTCGGCACGTTGATCGCCGAAGGCAAGCCTGCGGACATAAGGCAACATCCGGCCGTGATCGCGGCCTATCTCGGGGGTGCGGCGTGAGCGGAAATCTACTCGATATCAGGGACATCCATGTCGCTTACGGTCGCGCCGAGGTGGTGCATGGCATATCGCTTTCCATGGCCGCAGGTAGCATCGTCACCGTCATCGGGGCGAATGGGGCCGGCAAGACGACGCTGCTCAATGCCATCATGGGCGTGATCCCCTCGCGCGGGACCATTCTTTACGACGGCGCGCCGGTGCCCGATACCATCGAGGGCCGGGTTGCCGCCGGCCTTTGTCTGGTGCCGGAAAAGCGCGAATTGTTCGGATCGATGACGGTCGAGGACAATATCGAACTCGGCGGTTTCCTGCGCTCACGCCAAGAGCGCAACGAAACCCGTGAAGAGGTCCATGCACTCTTCCCGCGCCTTCGCGAGCGCAGCAAGCAGCTTGCCGGAACGCTTTCCGGCGGCGAAAGGCAGATGCTGGCGCTCGCCCGAGCACTGATGAGCCGGCCGAGACTGCTGCTGCTGGATGAGCCAAGCCTCGGGCTTGCGCCGTTGATCGTCGCCGAAATCCTGCGCATCGTCGCCGAACTGCGCCGTACCGGCGTCTCCATCCTGCTGGTCGAACAGAACGCCCGCGCCGCGCTTGAAATCGCCGACGAGGCCTATCTCGTTGAGCTCGGCGAGGTCCGCCGCTCAGGCCCTGCCGCTGAACTCGCCGTCGATCCGGCGCTGATGGCAAGCTATCTCGGCCCCGGTGAACACGCCGTCTAGAGAGCCCTCCCTCCGGATGAGAACGGGTTCCCGTCGCTGACGGACGGACTGGTCGTGATGCGCTGATGTCTGAAACACAGCGCCGCCGTCACATGCACATTTCAGGCAGCGGTTCGATGGACCAGAAGAGCAAAACCTACGACCGCATGCTCACGGAGTGATGTCGGAGATATCCACCGATACGGGTGTGTGCAGCGGGTAAAGGACGGTGTCTCCACCACGTCCCGTCTGCCACATCGTCATGGCGAATCTGCCGGAGGGCGCAAGCGGCGTCAGCCTGTGATGCATGACACCGTGACGATAGGTGACGATCTGGCTGGGGCTTGCCAGAAAGGCCTTTATGGTGGATTCGTCCGGCATCCCGTCCTCACCTGCTTCGCAAACCACGACCAGAGATGGCGACTGGTCGAGCGGCAGAAAAGTCTGGCTGGAGAATGGATGTATTTCCATTTGCGAAATGACCGGCGAACCCGACATTGTTTTCGCCTGTACGAGTTGAAGCACCGGTGTTTTTGCGTCGCCGGTTCCCTCATAGGCATCCGCAAGCGACACCAGATTTTCAAGTTCGGAGATGTCAGCGACAGAGCCGTAGGGCGCGAAGGCTTCCGCTGTGAGCGGCCTGGCGGTAACGGTCTTCATCAGGCTGCTCCACTGAAGGCAAGCTGCACTTTCATGCTTTTTGCGCGATCACCGGCAAGATCGAAAGCTTCACGGGCCTGATCGAACGGCAATGTGGCGCTGATCAAAGGCCTAACGTCGATCAGGCCACGTCCCATCATGTTCACCGCCTGGGCAAATTCCTCGTGGAAGCGGAACGTTCCACGCAGCTGCAGCTCTTTGGCAACGATGAGGTTCATCGGGATGGTGAAGTCTCCGCCAAGGCCGAGCTGGACGATCACGCCGCCCGGTCGGAGCAGATCCAGCGCCGGGACGAGTGCCGCCTGATTGCCGGAGGCTTCGAACAGGACGTCGAAGACGCCTTTTTCAAATCGGTATTTTTCAAGCATGTCGGCATCGCGCAGGATGTTGACGGCTTCATCCGCGCCGATACGTCGCGCCAGCTCGAGCGGTGCATCGGCGACATCGGTAACGACGATATGCGCCGCGCCGGCAAGACGGGCAACGAGCAGGCTAAGCATGCCGATCGGTCCGGCGCCGGTTATCAGCACCGTCTTGCCCAGAAGCGATCCCGCCTGACGCGCGGCATGGAGGCACACGGCCAAAGGCTCGGCCATGGCTGCCTCACCCATGGAAAGTCCGTCGGCGATCTGTACCGGTTGCGTTGAATGGACGGTCACGACTTCACGGAAACCGCCCTGAACATGGGGGGAGCGCATGGCGCTGCCCATGAAGCGCATGTCCAGGCACTGATTCTGCCTGCCCTGAGCGCAATAGCGGCAGGTGCCGCAAGGCAGGCTCGGATTGACGGCCACGCGCATGCCGGGCACGAGATGCGAGACCGAACTGCCCACCTCAACCACCGTACCGGCAAACTCATGACCGAGCGCCATCGGCTCGCGCACGCGCACCGTGCCGAAGCCGCCATGGTTATAATAATGCAGATCCGAGCCGCAAATTCCGCCGACGGCAACGGCCACCCGCACCTCGTCCGCGGCAAGTGGCTGGCCAGCAACGTCCTCTACCCGCAGGTCTTTTGCTGCATGAATGACGACTCCGCGCATGCGCGTCTCCTCCCGTCGATTTCTGTTGGTATCAAGGATGGCGGCGGTTCTAGAGAACCGACAGCATTCCACCATCGACATAGATTATCTGGCCATTGACGTAGTCGGAGGCCGAAGCAGACAGGAACACGGCGGTTCCGACAAGTTCCTGCGGCTTGCCCCAGCGTTTCGCGGGCGTGCGCGCCTTCACCCAGGCGTCAAATTCCGGATTGTCGATCAGTGCCTGATTCATGTCGGTCAGCATATAGCCGGGGCCGATGGCGTTGGCCTGTATGCCATATTGCGCCCATTCGGCCGCCATGGCGCGGGTCAGCATCTTGATGCCGCCCTTGGCCACGGTGTAGGGCGCCACCGTCGCGCGGGCCAGTTCGCTGGTCAGCGAGCCGATATTGACGATCTTGCCATATCCCCGCGGGATCATCCGTTTTGCCGCCTCACGACCAATCATGAAGGCGCTTGTGAGGTTGGTGTCGATCACCCGCTGCCAGTCCGCCGTCTCCAGCTCGACCATCGGTTTACGGAACTGGATGCCGGCATTGTTGACGAGAATGTCGATGTCTATCCCCTGCTCATCAAGCCTGGCGAAAGCCCCAATGATTTCGCTTTCGGAGGTGACGTCAAAGGCGACCGCCTCGGCGTCATGGCCGGCATTGCGAAACTCCTGAACCGTTTGCGCGACACGCGACGGATCGGTGCCGTTGATGAGGATGCGTGCCCCCGCGACGGCAAGTCCTTCCGCCATTGCGCGGCCGAGGCCGCGTGAAGAACCGGTAACAAGCGCCGTGCGCCCGGAGAGATCGAAGATGGTCTGATTGCTCATGATGCCCTCCTCACAGCGTGCTGACGCGGACCGTCAGGTCCGGCCGCTCGAAGACCTTGGGCAGCAATTCGGTCCCGAGGCCGGGTCCTTCCATCGGCAGCACGAAGCCGTAGCGGCCGATGCCGCGCTTGTCGCCGAGCGCCGCGCGCAGGGCCTGGCCCAGCGCCAGCGCGCTGTCCTCGATGGTGTGGTGC
>Ga0209282_1000165_pt1 | contig 37517 bp, 31 predicted proteins | sample Mtrugardesep15_FD_187529 | JGI IMG/M metagenome (GOLD analysis project Ga0209282, IMG submission 187529) | Root nodule microbial communities of legume samples collected from California, USA - M. trunc garden sep15 (SPAdes) (version 2) | ecosystem: Host-associated > Plants > Roots > Nodule...
AAGACGACCTGCTTCAACCTGCTCACCAAGTTCCTGGAGCCGACCACCGGCACCATCCTTTTCAACGGCATCGACATCACCCGCGAGAAACCGGCGCAGATTGCGCGGCGCGGCGTGATCCGTTCGTTCCAGATTTCCGCCGTCTTCCCGCACCTGACCGTGCGCGAGAACGTGCGCATCGGCCTGCAGCGCCAGCTTGGCACCTCGTTCCAGTTCTGGCGCAGCGAGCGATCGCTCGACGTGCTCAACGACCGGGCGATGGACCTGCTCGAACAGGTCGGCCTGACCGAGTTCGCCGAGACCGTCACCGTCAATCTGCCCTACGGCCGCAAGCGCGCGCTCGAGATCGCCACCACGCTGGCGATGGAGCCCGAGCTGATGCTGCTGGACGAGCCCACGCAGGGCATGGGCCACGAGGACGTGGACCGCGTGACGCAGCTCATCAAGAAGGTGTCCGCCGGCCGCACGATCCTGATGGTGGAGCACAACATGAACGTGGTGTCCTCCATCGCCGACAAGATCACCGTGCTGCAGCGCGGCGCCATCCTGGCCGAAGGGCCGTACGCGGAGGTGTCCAAGGACCCGCGCGTGATGGAAGCCTATATGGGCACGGTCGAGGCGGAACTGCAGGGGGCGCACTGAGATGAACACCAACACTCCCGCCCTTGAAATCAAGGACCTGAACGCCTGGTACGGCGAATCGCACATCCTGCACGGCGTGGACCTGACCGTAAATCACGGCGAAGTCGTCACGCTGCTCGGCCGCAACGGCGCGGGCCGCACCACCACGATGCGCGCCATCATGGGCCTGACCGGCGCCCGCAAGGGCTCGATCAAGGTCAACGGGCACGAGACCATCGGCCTGCCCACGCACAAGATCGCGCATTACGGCATCGGCTACTGCCCGGAAGAACGGGCGATTTTCTCGAGCCTGTCTTGCGAAGAGAACCTGATGCTGCCGCCGGTGTTGAAAGGTGCGGACGCCAGCCGGGGCATGAGCGAGGCCGAGATCTACGAGATGTTCCCGAACCTGGCCGAACGGCGCCAGAGCCAGGGCACGCGACTGTCTGGCGGCGAACAGCAGATGCTGGCGGTGGGGCGCATCCTGCGTACCGGCGCGAGCCTGCTGCTGCTCGACGAAATCTCGGAAGGCCTGGCACCGGTCATCGTGCAGGCACTCGCGCGCATGATCCTGATGCTGAAGAAGAAGGGCTACACGGTGGTGATGGTGGAGCAGAACTTCCGCTTCGCCGCGCCGCTGGCCGACCGCTTCTACGTGATGGAGCACGGGCAGATCGTCGAGCGCTTCGCCGCCGCCGAACTGCAGGCCAAGATGCCGGTGCTGAACGAACTGCTTGGCGTGTAGACACAAAGGGAACCGCATTTCATGACTTTCGATATTGGGATTCCCCTGCCGGCGCTGATGTCCCAGCTGCTGCTGGGGCTCGTCAACGGTGCGTTCTACGCGATGCTGAGCCTTGGGCTGGCCGTCATCTTCGGCCTGCTCAACGTGATCAACTTCGCCCATGGCGCGCTGTTCATGCTCGGCGCCGTGCTCGCCTGGGCCGGCATGGAGTACGCCGGCCTCAACTACTGGGTCATGCTGGCGCTCTCGCCGCTGGTGGTGGCCGTGCTCGGCGTGGTCCTCGAGAAGACCATGCTGCGCTGGATCTACAAGCTCGACCACATCTACGGCTTGCTGCTGACGCTCGGCATCACGCTGGTGATCGAGGGCGTGTTCCGCTCGATCTACGGCGTGTCCGGCCTGCCCTACTCGCCGCCGGACGCGCTGCAAGGCGCCACCGACCTCGGCTTCATGATCCTGCCGAACTATCGCGGCTGGGTCGTGGTGGCCTCGCTGGTGGTCTGCTTCGCCACGTGGTTCGTCATCGAGAAGACCAAGCTCGGCGCCTACCTGCGCGCCGGCACCGAGAACCCGAAGATGGTGGAAGCGTTCGGCGTGAACGTGCCATTGATGGTGACGCTGACCTATGGCTTCGGCGTGGCGCTGGCCGCCTTCGCGGGCGTGCTGGCCGCACCGGTGGTGCAGGTCTCGCCGCTGATGGGCCAGAACCTGATCATCGTGGTGTTCGCAGTGGTGGTGATTGGCGGCATGGGCTCGATCATGGGCGCCATCCTCACCGGCCTGGGCCTCGGCGTGATCGAGGGCCTGACCAAGGTGTTCTATCCGGAAGCGTCCTCCACGGTCGTGTTCTTCATCATGGTGATCGTGCTGCTGCTGCGTCCCGCCGGTCTGTTCGGGAAGGAAAAATAAATGCTGGATTCGCAAAACCCCCGCGGCCGCGCCGCGCTTTACGGCATCGCGCTGCTCGTCGTGGCGCTGGCCCCGATGCTCGGCGCCTACCCGGTGTTCGTGCTCAAGGTGCTGTGCTTCGCACTGTTCGCCTGCGCCTTCAACCTGCTGATCGGCTACACCGGCCTGCTGTCCTTCGGTCATGCGGCCTTCTTCGGCGGCGCCGGCTACGCGGCCGGTCACGCCATGAAGGTCTGGGGCGTGACGCCGGAACTGGGCCTGCTGATCGGCACCGCCGGCGCCGCCGTCACGGGCTGGGCGATGGGCGCGCTGGCCATCCGTCGCCAGGGCATCTACTTCTCGATGATCACGCTGGCGCTGGCGCAGATGCTGTACTTCTTCTGCCTGCAGGCGCCGTTCACCGGTGGCGAGGACGGCATCCAGGGCATTCCGCGCGGCAACCTGTTCGGCCTGCTGCCGCTGGGCGATGACCTCGTGCTGTATTACGTAGTACTCGTTATCGTGGTGGCGGCGTTCGCGCTGATCGTGCGGATCATCCATTCGCCGTTCGGCCAGATCCTCAAGGCCATCAAGGAGAACGAACCGCGCGCCGTGTCGCTCGGCTACGACGTAGATCGCTTCAAGCTGGCCGCCTTCGTGCTGTCGGCGGCGCTGTCCGGGCTGGCCGGCTCGCTGAAGGCGCTGGTGCTCGGTTTCGAGACGCTGACCGATGTGCACTGGTCGATGTCCGGCGCCGTGATCCTGATGACGCTGGTGGGCGGCCTCGGCACGCTGACGGGCCCTATCGTGGGCGCGCTGGTGGTGATCGCGCTGGAGAACAAGCTGGGCGACCTCGGCACGTTCCTCGCCAGGCTCACCGGCCTCGACTGGTTCAACACGCTCGGCGAGTCCGTGACGATGGTGACCGGCGTGATCTTCGTGATCTGCGTGCTGACGTTCCGGCGCGGCATCGTCGGCGAGATCATCGCCAAGGCGGCGCAGTGGCAACAGCGCCGCCGTCCCGCCGCGCCGCTCGGTTCACATCTCGTCGATCGCGGTTGAGGCCGTGACCACGCCGGCCTCTTTCTCCAGCGAGAAGCGGTCGCGCGTGGTCACGTAGAAGCTGGCACCAAAGCGCCCCACGGGGAAGTAGTCCTGCAGGCGCACGCGCCAGCGTTCGGTGTCGATCAGCCCGTCCCGGGCATGCAGGCGCAGCACGCGGCCGATGAAGATCTGGCGGCTCGCGGTCTCCAGCGTCTCCCACAGCGTGCATTCGAACGCGACGGGCGCCTCGGCAATCCGGGGCACCGCCACCTGGGTGCACGGCGCCGCCGTGAGGCCCACCCGTGCCAGTTCGCTCACATCGGGCGGCAGCCGTTCGCCGCAGCGATGCATCTTCTCGGCCATGGCCTCGTCGCTGAGGTGCACCACGAACTCCTTCGTGCGCACGATATTCGCCGCCGTGTCCTTCAGCGCGCCGTCGCCCAGGCGGTTGACGCTGATCATCACGATCGGCGGCTCCTCTCCCAGCATGTTGAACATCGAGAACGGCGCGGCATTGGCCGTGCCGTCTGGCCCGAGCGTGGTCACCAGCGCGATGGGCCGGGGCACGATCAGGCTCGCCATGAGCTTGTAGCGCTGGTATTCGGTGATGGCGTTGAAGTCGATTTCCATGGGGTGTTCCGGTCAGCCCTTGCTGGTCTTTGGCAATCCCAGCATCTGCGCCAGGCTCTTCTCGCCCTGCATGCGCGAGGTTTCGATCCGTTCCTCGAGTTCGCGCAAATGGGCTTCCATGCGCGCGACGGCGCCGGCCGCATCGCGGGCCTCGATACAGGCGACGATGGCCGCGTGCTCGTCGTGCTCGCACGGCGCGTGGCCGGGCGGCTCGTAGAGGCCCACGATCAGCGAGCAGCGCGAGACCAGTTCGGTCAGGTAGCGTTGCAGCACCGGGTTGCGTGCCAGCGCCGCAATGCGCAGGTGGAAGCCGCTGGCCAGCCGCGCCCACGAGGGCTGGTCGAAGCGGTGCATGGCGTCGTGCTCCTCGGCCAACTGGCGGCGCAGGTCGCGCAGATCGGCTTCGGTCACGCGCGTGACGGCGAGTTCCACCAGCACGCGTTCCATCGCCCGGCGGGCCTCGAAGATCTGGCTGGTTTCCTCGGGCGTGGGCTCGGCGATCACCGCGCCCTTGTTCGGCCGCAGCGCCACGATGCCATCGTGGGCCAGCTTCTCCAGCACCCGACGCACCACGGCACGGCCCACGCCGAACAGTTGGCACAGCTCCGGCTCGGGCAGCTTGGTGCCCGGCGTCAGCCGATGGTTGAGCACACCGTCGAAGATGGCCTGATAGATGCGCGTATCGGCGTCCTCGGCGGTCTCTTCCTCGATCGGATCGACGGGCTTGACGGTCTCGGAAGTCCGCTTGGCGGCGGCCTTGGCGGCCGCGGGCTTCCTGGCAGCTTTGGTGGACATGACTTCGGTCAGGGAAACGATGGCCATGATATTAGCGTGAAGGGGTCACTGCGACAGGGTCCACGGCATCCATCGCGTCGCAGATCGCACCCGGCGTGGTCAGCCAGACCTCGCCATGGGAGCGCCGCGCCGCGATATGCGCCAGCGCCCGGCGCAGGTGCCGCAGCCGGTACGGCTGGCCCACCAGGTAGGGATGCAGCGCGATGCCCATCACCAGCGGCTGCGGGTGCTGCGGATCGTTGGCCTGCGCCAGCATCTCGTCGAACTGGTCGATGATCATGTCGGCGAAGGCGGCACCGTCGAGGTGGCGCGCGATGATCATCGGGATGTCGTTCAGTTCCTGCGGATAGGGAATCGACCACAGCGGGCCGCCGCGCGTGGCCATGCGCACCGGGCGGTCGTCGTGTGCCCAGTTCAGCGTGTAGCGGTAGCCAGTCTCGACCAGCAGGTCCGGCGTCACCATCGTCTCGGAGATCCACGGCGACAGCCAGCCGCCCGGCGCCCGCCCACTATGCGCCGCGATGCGCTCCCGGCAGTGCACCAGCAGCGCCCGCTCGCCCGCTTCGTCGAACTCGCTTTGGCGATGGGCATTGGTGTGGCCATGGCCGATCAGCTCGTCGCCGCGCGCCAGGCAGGCGTCCAGCACTTCGGGACAATGGTCATAGAGCGCGGTGTTCAGCAGCACGCCGGCCGGCATCTCCAGCCGGTCGAACAACTCCAGGCAGCGCCACACGCCCACGCGGTTGCCGTACTCGCGCCAGCTGTAGTTGAGCACGTCCGGCTGCGGCGAAACTGGCCCGAGGTTCGCGCCCAGCCCCTCGCCAAAGGCGAAGTGCTCGATATTGAAGCCGAGGTAGACCGCCAGCCGTGCGCCATTGGGCCAGCGGAACGGGTCGGCGTCGGTAATCGGCCGGTACGGAAAGCGGCCATGGTCGCGCAGCGGGCCGAAGGTGGGAAGCCCGGCGGTGGCCTGCGTGGCCGCCAGCGGACTCGGGTTTTGCGTCATGGAGGGATGCCTCTCATCAAATGTGCCCCGCTTTGGCTCATCGCGCACCGGATTCGTGCGACATGAACCATGACGGATCGTATGCAGCCAGGTTTGCAGATCGTTCGCAAAATGCGGGCCAGATCGTCTGCATCTTGACGGGTCAATCGCTCCGGGATCATTTTCGGTTTTGTCGACGGATTGGCACGGCTCTTGCGAGCCGGGTGGATCGAAGCACCCATCCCCATCGATCCGCCCATCCGGAGAACTGCCATGTTTCGTCCCCAACGCCGCGCCCTCCTCGCGACCGCCGCCGCTGCCTGCGTCATGACGGCGCTGCCCGCCCAGGCCGCCGACACCATCAAGATCGGCCTGATCACGGCGTTGTCCGGCCAGTCGGCGCGCGCCGGCGAGTCGCTGACGCGCGGCATGACCGTCGCCATCGACGAGATCAATGCCAAGGGCGGCCTGCTGGGTGGCCGCAAGCTGGAACTGGTGCGCCGCGACGACGAGGGCAACCCGGCCAAGGGTGTGCTGGCCGCGCGCGAGCTGATCTACAAGGAGAAGGTGGCCGTGCTGTTCGGCGGGCTCGACACGCCGGTGTCGATGGCCATCGTGCCGATCGCCAATCAGGAAAAGGTGCCGTTCATGGGCCCGTGGGCCGCCGGCACGCCGATCACGCGCAATGGCGCCAACCCGAACTTCGCCTTCCGCGTGTCCGCCGTGGACGAGGTCGTGGACAAGGCGATGCTCCAGTACGCCCAGAAGACCTTCAACGCCACCAAGCCCGGCCTGATCCTGGTGAACAACCCGTGGGGCGAGTCGAACGAGAAGGGCATCGTCGCCGCGATGGCCGCCAAGGGCGGCAAGCCGGTGGGCGTGGAGAAATTCGAGGCCAATGACGTGGATGTGGTGCCCCAGCTCGGCCGCCTGAAGGCCGCCGGCGCCGACGTGCTGCTGATGGTGGGCAACGTAGGCCCGTCCGCGCAGGTGGTGAAGTCGCTGGACCGCATGGGCTGGAAGGTGCCGGTGGTCTCCCACTGGGGCCCGGCCGGCGGCCGCTTCACCGAACTGGCTGGCCCGAACGCCAAGAACGTCCACTTCGTGCAGACGTACAGCTTCTTCGGCGCACAGACTCCGGTCAGCACGCGCGTGGTGACCGACCTCAAGGCGAAGTACAGCGACATCAAGGGCCCGGACGACATCACCCCGGCCGTGGGCGTGGCCAACGCCTACGACGCCACGCAGCTCGCTGCGCTGGCGATTGCCAAGGCCGGCAGCACCAAGGGCGATGCCATCCGCGAAGGCTTCTACAAGATCGACCGCTACGAGGGCCTGATCAAGACCTACGTGAAGCCGTTCTCCCCGACCGCGCATGACGCCCTGAGCGAAAACGACTACGTCTGGGCGCAGTTCATCGACAACCGCATCGTGCCGGTGGCGAAGTAAGACAGGCGCTTCGTAGAAGCAATATCGATCGTTCAAGCGCCTGCCCTCTCCCCCGCCCCTCTCCCAGAGGGAGAGGGGAGAACACCGTCGGTTTGCTCCCCTCTCCCGCGTGCGGGAGAGGGGCCGGGGGAGAGGGCCGGCGCATCGTCGCGCGATATCGATTGGCAAGCAAAATCAAGGATTCACCATGCTTTGGATCTCCGCCCTCATCAGCGGGCTCGGCCTGGGCAGCATGTATGGCCTGATGGCCCTGGGCTTCCACATCACCTACGCGGTGTCCGCCACCGTCAACTTCGCGCAGGGCAGTTCGATGATGCTGGGAGCAGTGCTGACGTACAGCTTCGCGCAGACGCTCGGCTGGCCGATGCCGCTCGCCATCGTGCTGGCCCTCGGCCTGTGCGCGCTCTACGGGCTGGCCGTGGAATTCCTGGCCGTGCGCCCGTTCGCGAGCCGGGGCTCCAATGCGTGGCTGATGGCCACCGTCGCGCTCGGCATCGTGCTCGATAACCTGGTGATGCTCGCCTTCGGCACCGAGCCGCGCAGCCTGCCCTCCCCGCTCGCCGCGCAGTCCGTGCAGCTGGGCGATACCGGCGTCGGCGTCTATCCGCTGCAACTGGTGATTCCCGTGGTCGGCCTCGCGCTCGCGGCCGTGCTGCACTACGTGCTGCGCCGCTCGCGTTGGGGCGTGGCGATGCTGGCCGTGGTGCAAAACCGCGACGCCGCGCGCCTGATGGGCATTCCCATCCGCCGCACCATCGCCGGCGCGTTTGCCATTTCCACGCTGCTGGCCGGCATTGCCGGCGTGCTGATCGCGCCGCTGTTCAACGTACAGGCGGACATGGGCACCGTGTTCGGTCTGAAAGCCTTCGCCGTGGCCATTCTCGGCGGGCTCTCCAGTGCCTGGGGCGTGATGATTGCCGGGCTGATCTTCGGCGTGGCCGAGGCACTCATCACCGCATCACTCGGCTCCAGCTACACCCAGATCATCACGTTCGCGCTGGTGATTGCGCTGCTGGCCCTGCGGCCGGACGGCCTGTTCGGACGCGCGGAGGTACGCAAGGTATGAACGATTCGATGGTCTCTTCCAATCCGCCCGCCCCGCCGGCTTCCCCTGCGCCGCTGGCCCGGCCGGCGCGCGCCGCCGCCCCGCTGCTCGGACTGGGCACGCCGCTCCAGATTCTCGCCATGCTGGCGGTGCTGCTGGCCGCCGGCGGGCTCGTGCTGTCGCTCAACGGCTATTTTGTCTTCGTGATTGCCGGCGTGGCGATGCTGGCCATCTGCGGTGTGGGCCTGAACCTGCTGCTCGGGCTCACCGGGCAGGTGTCGTTCGGCCATGTCGGCTTCTATGCGATCGGCGCCTACACGGTCGCCATCCTGACCGGCCAGGCCGGCTGGAGCTTCTGGGCCGCGTGGCCGGTGGGCGCGCTGATCGCCGCGCTGCTGGGCGGCCTGCTCGCCCTGCCCGCGCTGCGCGTGAAGGGCCCCGGCCTGGCGATGGTCACCATCGCCTTCGGCTTTATCGTCGAGCACGGCGCCGTGGAGTGGCGCGCGCTGACCGGCGGGCAGAACGGCCTGATGGGCATCGCGCAACCGTCGTTGCCCGGCGTGGAAGGCGGCGAGCGTGCACTGGCGCTGATCGCGCTGGCCGTGCTGGGCGTGGCGCTGGCCGCCTATGCCCGCATCGCGCGCGGCAGTTGGGGCGCGGCGATGCGCGCGGTGCGTGACAGCGAAACCGCTGCGGCGTCGATCGGTGTCAATCCGCTCGTGGTCAAGACCGTGGGCTTCGCGTTCTCCGCCGCGCTGGCGGGGCTGGCTGGCGGGCTGTTCGCGCCGCTGCAGGGCATGGTCACGCCGGGGATGTTCTCGTTCCTGCAATCGATCCTGTTCGTGCTGGTGGTGATGATTGGCGGGGCGGGCACGGTGGTCGGCCCGGTGGCGGGCGCCGTTGTGGTTGGCCTGCTGCCCGAGCTGCTGTCCAGCCTGGAGAACCTGCGCCTGCTCTGCTTCGGCATGCTGTTGCTGGTGGTGCTCTGGGTGGCGCCCACGGGCATGGTGGGCGTGGTGACGGACCTGCTGCGCCGCCTGCGGCCGGCCCGCGCGGCTGCCGCCCATGCTTCCGTGGCTGGCGCGCAGCTGCCGGTGCGACCGGAGGAGACGCGCCGGGGCCTCTCGGCGCTGGGCCTGTCGATGGTGTTCGGCGGCGTGCGCGCCGTGGACAACCTGTCCTTCGATCTGCCGCCGGGTCAGGTGACGAGCCTGATCGGCCCCAATGGCGCCGGCAAGTCCACCGTGCTGAACATGCTGTCCGGCTACTACCGTCCGCGCGAGGGCGGGCGCCAGCTTGGCACGGCGCCATTGTCAGCGCGCGGCGCCTGCGACAGCGCCCGGCAAGGCATCGCCCGCACCTACCAGACCACGCAGCTCTTCGCCGGCATGAGCGCCACGGACAACGTGGCCATCGCGCTGACAAAGGGCCGCCTCGGCACGCTGCTCGGCATCGCCGGTTTCACCGCCCCCGCCGTGCGCCAGGAAGCGCGCGCACTGCTGGCCGCCTGCGGCTACACCGGCAACCCGGACGCCAGCGCCGCCGATCTGGCCCACGTGGACCGCCGCCTCGTGGAAATCGCCCGCGCACTGGCTACGCGGCCCGCCGTGCTGCTGCTGGACGAACCGGCCGCCGGCCTCTCGCGCGAGGACAAGGCCACGCTGGGCCGCCTGCTGCGCAAGATCGCCGATAGCGGCGTGGCAGTCGGTCTGGTCGAACACGACATGTCGCTCGTGATGGATGTCTCCGATGGCATCGTCGTGATCGATGCCGGCCAGCGCCTGGCCGTGGGCACGCCCGAGGCGATCCGCACCGATCCAGCCGTGCGCCGCGCCTATCTGGGCGACGCCGCCAACGCGCCGGCCCGCAAACCCTCGGCCAGCCAGCCGGTGGGTGGCGCGCCGCTGCCGGAAGTGCTGGGCGTGAGCGCGCTGCGCGCCGGCTATGGCGCCGCGCCGGTCCTGCACGATGTGGACCTGCAAGTGCGCGAAGGCGAGATGGTCGCGCTACTGGGCGCCAACGGCGCCGGCAAGTCCACGCTGATGCGCGCGCTGGCGGGCCTGCATCGCCCGGTGCAGGGCGGCATCACGTTCGACGGGACCGATCTCGCCCGGCTCGACGCCGCACGCATCGCCGCGATGGGCGTGGTACTCGTGCCGGAAGGCCGGCAGGTGTTCCCGGAGCTGTCCGTGCTCGACAACCTCCGCCTTGGCGCCTTCCCGTCCGGCCCGCTCCCGCGCGTGGAGAGGATGCGCCGCGTGGAATCGATGTTCGCGCGCTTCCCGCGCCTGCGCGAGCGCCAGCACCAGCGCGCCGGCCTGCTTTCCGGCGGCGAGCAGCAGATGCTGGCCGTGGCGCGCGGGCTGATGTCGCAGCCCACCGTGCTGCTGCTCGACGAACCGTCGCTCGGCCTCGCGCCGAAGGTCATCGACGAGCTGTTCGCCTCGCTCGATACGCTGCGCGAGGCCTCCATCACCATCCTGCTGGTCGACCAGATGGCCGCGCTCGCGCTGTCGCTGGCGGACCGCGCCTATGTGCTGGAGGAAGGCCGCGTCGTGGCCAGCGGCCCGGCCGACGAACTCGCGCGCGACCCGGCGCTGGTGCAGGCCTATCTGGGAGGACATTGAACCCACGATGACGCCAAACCCGCATACCCCCGCCCTCGCCCCCAATCTCGCCCATTCCCGCGGGGGCATGGTCACCAGCCCGCATGCGCTCGCCAGCGAGGCGGGTCTCGAGATCCTGCGCGATGGCGGCACCGCCATCGAAGCCGCCATCGCCATCGGCGCCACGCTGGCCGTCACCTATCCGCACTTCACGGGGCTGGGCGGCGACGCCTTCTGGCTCATCAGCGACCGCGCGGGCAACGTGCGCACGCTGTCCGGCATCGGCCAGGCCGCGCAGGCGCTGCCGGCGTTTGGCGAGTCGATTCCCACGCGCGGCCCGGGCGCCACGCTGACCACCGCCGCCACGGTCGATACCTGGGACCGCGCCTTCACCATCAGCCGCGACGCCTGGGGCGGCCGGCAGGACTGGTCCGCGCTGTTCCGCCGCGCCATCGCCTACGCGCACGAGGGCTTCCCGGTCACGCCATCGCAACATTTCTGGCAGAACTTCCGGGCCGATGAGCTGGGCAGCTGGCCCGGCTTCGCACAGACCTTCATGCCCGATGGTGCGATCCCGGCCATCGGCACGACATTGCGCCAGCCGGCGCTGGGCCGCAGCCTCGAACGCATCGCCAGCCATGGCGCGCGCGAGTTCTATGAAGGCGAGCTGGCCGAGCGCATCGTCGCCGGCCTGCGCGCCGTGGGCTCGCCGCTGCGCATGGCGGACCTGGCGCGTACCGCCGCGCGCGACGCGCTGCCGCTGCGCGTGCCCTATCGTGGCGGCGAGCTGCTGAGCCTGCCGCCGCCCACGCAGGGCGTGACCACGCTCCAGATCCTCGGCATCCTCGATCGATTCGACCTCACCGGCATCGCCGAGGGCAGCGCGGACTACTACCACCTGATGGTGGAGGCCGTGAAGGAGGCGTTCATCGAGCGCAACCGCTACGTGGCCGACCCCGAGTTCGTCGACGTACCGGCCGAAGCGATGCTCGCCCCCGCGCGCCTGGACGCCATGGCCGCGCGCATCGACCCGGCGCGCGCGCTCGACTGGCCGCACGTCTACCAGCACGGCGACACCGTCTTCCTGAGCGCAGTGGACCGCGAGGGCCGCTGCGTGAGCGTGCTCCAGACCGTGTATTTCGACTGGGGCAGCGGCGTGATGGCCGGCGATACCGGCATCCTGTGGCACAACCGGGGCGCGGCGTTCAGCGTCGATCCCACCCATCACAACGCGATTCAACCGGGCAAGCGCCCGTTCCATACGCTGAATCCGGGCATGTATCTCAAGGACGGGAAGCCGCGCCTGCTGTACGGCACGCAAGGCGCCGACGGCCAGCCGCAGACGCTGGCCGCCGTGCTCACGCGGCTGATCGACTACGGCATGGACCCGCTCACGGCGCTGGCACGGCCCCGCTTCCTGCTCGGCCGCACCTTCTCCGATGCCGCCGACAGCCTGAAGCTGGAAGCCGACGCTGGCACGGACGTGATCACGGCCCTGGCACGCCGTGGCCATGAAGTCAGCGTCATTTCGCCGCAGAGCCCGCTGGCGGGGCATCCGGGCGTGATTGCCATCGGCGAAGACGGCGCGCTGGCGGGCGCGCACGATCCGCGCAGCGACGGTGTGGCGATGGGCGTGTAACACGGCACGGTGGGGATGTATCGGCTTTGTATCGGTGTGGAACCCACCCCGGTGGGGCTCGTCAAAGCAATGACTGTCGCAAACTGTCGACCTCCGATCACGATGCGTTGCAGCGTGAAAGCCGGGCCGCGATAGTCCACAATCCCTAACGGAGGCCGCTACTGCCAGGCGACCCCCGAGTCCCCAGCAACCGCTCCCCTCTCGCCAAGGAGAACACCGTGCTGAGCCCACACGAACTGGCCACGCTGATGCTGATCGGCAACGGCCCCCATACCCGCTCCGATACTGCGGACGCACGCGAGATCGATCCCGTCGACCTCGATGCACTCGTCGCCCGCGAACTCGTTACCCTGCAAGCCGAACAAGGCCGACGGCCTTGCCCTCAAATCACTGCCCATGGCCGCTCGATGCTGAAAGCCGTCGGCCGGGAATGCTGAACCTTTCGCACTGACCTGACCGCTGACCGCTGGCGGCATCAATGGGATGCCGCCGGTCGATAGCCATCGGAGACGCTTATCGCCGGCTGGCAGTCTGACATCCCCGCGCGCCTCGACCGCCTGCCCTGGTCCGCCTGGCACTGGCGCGTGGCTCTCGCCCTCGGCATTGCCTGGGTGCTCGACGGGCTGGAGGTCACCCTCGTCGGCTCCGTGGGCGCCGTGCTGGAGCGGCCCGACACGCTCGGGCTCTCCGCCTCGCAGGTCGGCTGGACCGGGTCCCTATATATATTAGGGGCCGTCACCGGGGCGCTCGTCTTCGGCCGCATGGCCGACCGCCTGGGCCGCAAGCGCCTGTTCCTCGCCACGCTGTTCGTCTACATGACGGCGACGCTGCTGACGGCGTTCTCGCCGAACTTCGCGTTCTTCGCGCTGTGCCGCTTCCTGACCGGGCTCGGCATTGGCGGCGAATACGCGGCCATCAATTCCGCCATCGACGAACTGATCCCGGCGCGCGTGCGGGGGCGCGTCAACCTTGCCATCAACGGCAGCTTCTGGCTCGGTGCGGCGCTGGGTGCGGGGCTGAGCCTGGTGGTGCTCGATCCGCGCGTGCTCGGCCCGGTCTGGGGCTGGCGCGCCTGTTTCGCGCTGGGCGCGGTGCTGGCGGTGGCCATCGTCCTGATCCGGCGCCACGTACCCGAAAGCCCGCGCTGGCTGGCCACGCACGGCCACCGCGCGGAGGCGGAGCGGGTGATTGCCGGCATCGAGGCCGAGGTGGCCGCGCGCCACGGCCCGCTGCCGCCGCCGGACCCCGCCGCGCACGTGGCCTACGCGGGCCGGCCCGTGCCGACCGTGCGCGAGATCGTAGGGCTGCTGGTGCGGCGCTACCGCACGCGCAGCGTGGTCACCTTCGCGCTGATGGTGGCGCAGGCCTTCTTCTACAACGCCATTTTCTTCACCTACGCGCTGGTGCTCACGCGCTTCTACGGCGTGGCGGAGGAACGCGTGGCGCTCTATATCTTCCCGTTCGCCATCGGCAATGCGCTCGGCCCGCTGATCCTGGGGCCGCTGTTCGACCGCGTGGGCCGCCGCAAGATGATCGCGGTGACCTATGTGCTGTCCGGCATCGGCCTCGCCGCCACAGGCTGGGCGTTCATGGAGGGCTGGCTGGACGCGCGCGCGCAGGCGCTGTGCTGGTCGGCGGTGTTCTTCCTGGCCTCGGCGGCGGCCAGCTCGGCCTACCTGACGGCGAGCGAAGTCTTTCCGCTCGAAATGCGCGCGCTGGCCATCTCCATCTTCTACGCGGTGGGCACTGGCACGGGCGGGTTTATCGCCCCGGTGCTGTTCGGCATGCTGATCGAGACCGGCAGCCGGGGGGCGGTGGCCGTGGGGTACGCCATTGGCGCGGCGCTGGTGATCGTGGCGGGATTGCTGGCGCTGCGGTTCGGCGTGGATGCGGAGCGGCGCCCGCTGGAGCACATCGCCCCGCCGCTGGGCTCGGAGGCGGATGTTATGTCAATCCATAACAAAGATCGACAAATGATGAAATAGCATAATTTTTTGTCGGCTGCTATGCTATGACATAACACCACCCTCGGTTTGACCTATGTCCTCCTTCGCCGCCCAGTTGGGCCAGCTTCGCAAGGCACGCGGCCTCTCGCTCGGCGCTGTCGGCCGTCTGATCGGCATGGCGGCGCCCAACCTGTCGGTGGCCCTGAGCGGCAAGCAGGATGTGCGCGGATCAACACTTGAGGCCATCGCCACCGCCCTCGACGCCGAGTGGGTCCTCGTACCGCGCGAGCATCTAGCCGAAGTCCAGCGCACCGTGAGCGGCAAGGCCACCGGCCCGGACCGCGCCGCGCCCACCTCGGTCGACCTGCTGCTCGGAGACGCCGATGCCTGACGGCCTGCGCCCGCGCTATCTCACCGTCCACCTGCACAACATGCTGTGCGGCTATCTTTGCGAGGCCGGCCGCACCACGCGCTTCGTGCCGGGCGAAGCCTTCCGGGGCGATGCCGGACGGCCGACGCTGAGCCTCTCCCTGACCCTTCCGGGCAACGAGGCGCTGACCGCCACGATCCTCGCCAACCCGTTCCATCCCGCGCTCTACAACACCCATGGCGAGCTGCCGCCTTACTTTGCCGGCCTGCTGCCTGAGGGCGAGCTGCGCCGGCGGCTGGAAGCCACGCGGCACCATCCGGACGACCGCGACGACTTCGGCGTGCTGGCCGCAGCCGGCGAAGACCTGCCCGGCGCGCTGATCGTCCGCCCGGCGGACATCGACACCCTGCCTGACACCGTGCGCACCGTGGGCGTGACCGGTGGCGCGGACAACCTGGAAATCGCCGTGGTGGAAGGCGCCACCGAGGGCGCGGCATCGGTGTCCGGCGTGCAGAACAAGCTCGCGCTGTCCACCGCGCACGCCGGCAAGCGTTACACCATGCCCACCCACGGGCGGCTGTCGGACCTGATCGCCAAGCTGCCGGCCCGCAACGACGACAGCCAGATCTTTAACGAATATGTGTCGATGCAGCTGGCGCAGGCGGCCGGCGTGGCCGTGGCGCCGTGCAAACCGCAGCCGCTGGCGACCATCGACGTACCCGGCCTGGCCGAGGCGCTCGGCGCCGACCTGCACTTCCTGGCCGTGGACCGTTTCGACCGCGAACCCGGCGGGCGCGTGCATGCGGAAGACGGCTGCCAGGTGCTGACGCGCATGCCCTCGCGCAAGTACGCCGGCAACGACGCCTACGTGGCCATCGTCCGCCTGCTGGAGCGGCTCAGCGTGCGCGGCATCGAGGACGTGCGGCAGTTCTTCATGCGGCAGGCCGTGAACACGCTGATCGGCAACAGCGACGCCCATCTCAAGAACTTCTCTTTTCTGTATCGGAACGGGACCATGCCCGAGCTGTCGCCCGCCTATGACATCGTCAGCGTGGCGGCGCTGTCCGGCTTCGCGGCCTTCGGCCAGAACGTGGCCATCGACGGCCTGCAGCGCAAGCAAACCCTGGAGACCTACCGCGACTTCGCCCGCGAGGCCAAGATCGCCGAGCGCATCGCGCTGGCGGCCGTGAAGGACGCCGTCAGCCTGGCCCGCGAGCGCTGGCCGGCCCTGCTCGACACCCTGCCCACGCCGCCGGCCATGCGCACCGTGGTGCTGGAGCGGCTGGAGACGCTGCCGCTGGCACGGCTGGCCCGGCGCTGAGGGCTTCCCCTGAAGGCGTCCCCTATTGCGCCGTGGCCGCTGCAGCGTCGGCCTTTTTCGGATCGGCGACGATGGTCGCGCCGGCATCCTTCAGCAGCCGCTGGAAGTCCGGCGAGGTCATGATGATTTTCCCGGCCGCCGCACGCAGGCGGTCGACGGCCTCGGGCGGCAGGGAGAACGATGTGGGAAGTTCATTGAGGTAGGCCAGTTCCTCCTTGTCCTCCAGCCGGGCGAACGACACGTCGATGGCGTAGATCGTCGCGTCTGGCGTGCGTAGCGCACGGGCGACCCCCGCATCCTTGTTCGCAGCGAACGCCGCCGAGCGGCGCACCTCGCCCATGGCCCGCCAGCGCGCCTGACTGTCCTTCAGCAGTTCGGTCGCCTCATAGGAATAGTGGTCGATCGGCACGCCGGCAGCTTTCACCAGGATTTCGATCATGCCCGGCGGAGATTCGGACTTGTCCCATTCCGTCTTGGGCACGGAAAGCGAATTGACGACAAAGACCACGATGTGGCGCACCTGATCGAGCGGCGTCTGGAGGCCGACCAGATGCAGCGCTTCCATGAGTTCCAGGGTATCCAGCACGCTGCGCATGCCGAGGTTGTCGGACACGCCGCCATCCACCACATGGAGGTAAGGTCGGTTGATGCTGTCGCCAAACTCCGCCTCTTCCTTGATATGGCGACTGGCGCGCGCGGCGGGCCGGGGCGGCTCGCTGTCATGGATAAACGGCTGGATCCAGTCCGGCGGCGTGTAGTGGCAATTGCCGCCGTAGTTGTTCAGGGTGATCGGCGTGAGCACCACCGGCACGGCGGACGAGGCCGCCGCCGCCCGCGACAGCCGCACGGCGTTGAGGTCCGAACACAGCACATCGAACGTGGCCTGCGTAAAGGGCAGGCGCGCGCCCGTGGTGATATCGGTGGCCGAGGCCACGATAAACGGGCCCTGCCCCCGGTTGAGGTCGCCGAACGTCGCCCCATTGAACAGGATTTCATCGTAGAGGTCCGCCGCCAGTTCCGAGCGGCCCCATCCGCTCGACCACAGGGATGGCCAGTAGGCCGGATTGAAAGTCCGGCGCGTGATCGTGCCTTGCACATCGCGCTTGAGGAAACGCTGCTCGTAGTCATCGAACAGCTTTTCGCCGTAGAGCCCATAGGCCAGCGCCGTAAAGCTGCCGCCCGACACCCCGGTCACCACGCTCACATGATCGAGCAGGCGCGACTTGCCGCGCGGCCCGACGACTTCCGTGTTGCGCAGGAACTCCAGGACGCCATACGAAAAGGCCGCCGCGCGGGTCCCCCCGCCCGAAAAGGCCAGGATGACGAGGTTTTCCTTGCTGGCCGCGAACTGGGGCCGCGTAAAGAATCGATAGCCGGCATTCTGGTCTGCCTGGGCGATCGGCGGATTGACTGGCCGGCTCGCACAGCCGCCCAGCAGGAGGGACAGGCCAGGCAGGAGCCAGAACGCAAGCGCCAGCCATATGGAGGTGGCGGGGGTGGCGGGGGTGTTCTTCATCCCTAGCTCAGCCCATCCAGCACAAGATGCTGCCCGTGGATCGCCTGAGCGCCATCGGAGGCCAGGAACGCTACCGCACGCGCTGCCGCGCCAGTAGACACCCAGAGCGTATGCTCCGCCGCCGGCATGGCATTGCGGTTGGCCGGCGTGTCCAGGATGCCCGGGGCGATGCTGTTGACGTTGATGCCCGCCGCGCGCACCTCGCGCGAGAGGCTTTCCACCAGCCGCTGCAGGGCGCTCTTGGACGCGCTGTAGGCCCCCATCGTGGCCGCGCCGGCCGTGGCGCCGCGCGCCGAGACGGCCACGACCTTGCCGCTGCGCTGGAACATCATCGCCGGAATGAAATGGCCGGTCACGGCGACGAAGGACCACGCGTTCAGATCCATCATCCGCAGCCAGGATTCCCGGCTCAGCGTGTGGGTGGGCTCGCCCATTTCGAAGCCGCCGGCCACGTGGACCAGCACGTCGACCGCGCCGAAGGCATCGAGGATGGCCGCCGCCACCGGCGCCATGGCCGTGTCGGACGTGACGTCGGCCGCGTGGAGCAGCATGCCGTGCTGCCCGGGCTCCGGATGGGCAAACACGGTTTGCAGGTGCTGCAGGTCACGGTCGATCAAGGCCAGCCGGGCGCCCTCGGCGGCGAAACGGCTGGCCACGGCGCGGCCCAGCGCGCCGGCGGCGCCGGTGATCACGACATGACGGGGAGGTGCGGTCGCATCCATCGATGGCTCCATGAAAGTTGCCCTTCCACCATAGAACCCGCGCGGCTGGACCGCAAAATGTTGCCGCGCGCAAAACTGTACAGCGCCGGCTGCGCCCATCTGTGCATGGCGGGCCACAACCGGCTCGGGCATGATGCGGCTCCGGCCATGCCGGCGGGCGTCGCGCGGCGCCCGGCACCACACTGTTCCAGGACCCGAATTGCCGCTTACCCGCCTCAAACAAAGTCAGACACTGCTGGCCGTGCTGGCCCTGATCGGCTCCATGGCCTCGCTGTGCGTGGGCACGTCGTTCGCCAAGAGCCTGTTCGGCGTCCTGGGCGCCCAGGGCACCACGGCGCTGCGGGTAGGATTCTCGGCCCTGATCCTGCTCTGCGTCTGGCGGCCGTGGCGTTTTCCGCTCACGCGCGCCAATGCCCGCGCCATCGCGCTATACGGCGCCGCGCTGGGCGCCACGAACCTGCTGTTCTATATGTCCCTGCGCACGGTGCCGCTGGGGCTGGCCATCGCCATCGAGTTCACCGGGCCGCTGACCGTGGCCGTGCTGTCCTCGCGCCGGGCGATCGACTTTCTCTGGATCGGCTGTGCCGTGACGGGCCTGCTGTTGCTGCTGCCGGTCGGGGCGACCGCGACCCACCTGGACCCGGTGGGCATCGGCTATGCGCTCGCAGCCGGGGTGGGCTGGGCGCTCTATATCGTATTCGGGCAGATGGCGGGCAATGCGCATGGCGGCCAGGCCACCTCGCTCGGGCTGACCATGGCCGCGCTGGTGACGCTGCCGTTCGGACTGGCCCATGCGGGGACGACGATGTTCAGCCCGTCGCTGCTGCTGGCCGGGCTGGCGGTGGGGCTGCTGTCGAGCGCGATTCCCTATTCGCTGGAGATGGTGGCGCTGAAACGCCTGCCGCGCCGCACCTTCGGCATCCTGCTCAGCATGGAGCCGGCCATGGGCGCGCTGGCCGGGCTGGCCTTCCTGCATGAGCAGCTCACGCCGATCCAGTGGGTGGCGATTGCCGCGATTATCGTGGCGTCGATCGGCTGTACCGCGACTTCCCGGCGCCAGGCGCCGATCTGACTTACCACCTGACTTAGTTAGCGGCGAACCAGTCGCGCGGGAGCCATTCGGCCGAAGGGGCCGGGGCCTTGCGCGGTTCGGCCAGCGTCAGCGTCACTTCGTGGAGCAGGCTGTCCTCGGGATTGCGCCGCGTGGCAAAGCCGCAATCGCGCATGATGGCCAGCATGCGGCGGTTTTCGCTGAGCACGTCGCCCCGCATGCCGCGCAGGCTGGCGGCGCGGGCCAGTTGCTGGAGCCGCTGGATCAGGCGCCGGCCCAGTCCCTGGCCCTGCCAGTTGTCCGCCACCACCACGGCCAGTTCGGCCTGCCCCTCTTCATTCACCACATATTCGGCATTGGCGACGATGACCTCGCCGAAGGTGACGACCAGCGCCACATCATGGTTCTGGCGACTCACGAACTGCGCGAGCGTCTCATTCGCCACCGGGCCGCCGGTCAGGAAGCGGTAATAGCGGCTTTCGCGCGACAAACCATCCACAAACGTGCGCAGACGCCCGTGATCGGACGCCCGGGCGGTGCGCAGCGTGACCTGCACACCGCCCCGCACGGTCCAGCTTTCTTCACTGATGGTCGCTTGCGCGTCGCGCTGCTCGTTCATCCACTTCATGACGCGCTCCTGACTACGTTTTATGTAGCCAGGAGTATAGGCGATACCCTGACTTTTGCAAACGTAGTTAGGGTGCTATGCTGGATTCACCATGACCGAGCCTACCCATCCCGCCCTGCTGCGCTGCTCCATCGCCGCCACCCTTTCCCTGATCGGGGAAAAGTGGACGATGCTTATCTTGCGCGATGTGTTTTCCGGGGTGCGACGGTTCGACGATTTCCTCCAGCGCCTGCAGTGCTCGCCGGCCGTGCTGTCCGCGCGGCTCAAGACCCTGACTGAAGCCGGCCTGCTGCGCCGGGTCAGCTATAAGGAACCGGGCGAGCGCGAACGCTTCCAGTACCACCCGACGCGCGCCGCCGTGGACCTGCTGCCGGTGCTGGTCGGCCTGATGCAATGGGGCGACGATCACCTCGCGCCCAGCGGCCAGGGTCCCGCGGAGGTTCGCTCGAAGCTGTCCGGCCTCAAGATCCGCGCCGCACTGATCGATGAATCGGGGGCCCAGGTCGCGCCGAACGACATGCAGTTGCTCTCCCCCTACGCCGTCACGCCAGACACCCGCAACGGGGGCTGACCGCCTTCCCCACTCCCGGTTGCGCCCTCCCCGCGCGCACCGTGCGGAATCATTGCACTGCACCATCCCCGTGCCCACGCCCCATGCTGGCGCCGCACCATGATGCATAAACGTGCATCAATCACCGCTTTTCGTCCGAAAACCGGCTTTCCACGCGCCTGATACGTCCCAATCCCGGCTGGCACACCGCTTGCAATAAAGAGCACGGGCCGGTCAACGGCGACCTGCCCACCCCACATCAAACGCCGGCTATTTCATGTAGCCGAGCGTCAGGACAACGGCGTCCCCAGAACTGGCTTCTTGCCAGCCTCTCGGGACGCCATTTGTTTTTGGAGCCCAAGCATGAACGGTAAAGCCACCCGGATCGACCTGCTGAGTCTCAAGACTCCGCAGATGCGCGCCTTCCACCTGACCTGGATGGCGTTCTTCGTCTGCTTCTTCGCGTGGTTTGCCTGCGCACCGCTGATGCCGGTGCTCAAGGGCGAGTTCGGCCTCACGCCGGGCCAGATCGCCAATATCAATATCGCCGCCGTGGCGGTGACCATCATCGTGCGCCTGATCATCGGCCCGCTGTGCGACCGCTTCGGCCCGCGCAAGACCTACACCGGCCTGCTGGCCATCGGCGCGCTGCCGGTGCTCGGCGTGGCGCTGGCGCAGAACTACGAGACCTTCCTGTTCTTCCGCCTGCTGATCGGCGCGGTGGGCGCGAGCTTCGTCATCACGCAGTACCACACCTCGGTGATGTTCGCGCCGAACGTGGTGGGCACGGCCAACGCGGCGTCGGCCGGCTGGGGCAATGCCGGCGGCGGCGCGGCGCAGGCGGCCATGCCGCTGCTGCTGGGCGCGATCCTGATGATTGGCGTGGACCACACGCTCGGCTGGCGCCTGGCGCTGGTGGTGCCCGGCGTGCTGATGCTGATCATGGCCGTCGTGTACTGGAAGTTCACGCAGGACTGCCCGGAAGGCAACTACTCGGACCTGCGCGCACGCGGCGTGGCGGTCAGCGGCGCTAAAGGTGGAAAAGGCGGTGGCGGCTGGGCCAGCTTCAAGGCGGCCAGCGCCAACTACCGCGTCTGGCTGCTGTTCATCACCTACGGCGCCTGCTTCGGCGTGGAGATCTTCATCCACAACGTGGCCGCCACCTTCTACGTGGACCACTTCGGCCTGTCGCTGTCGGCCGCCGGCATGGCTGCGGCGAGCTTCGGCCTGCTGGCGCTGTTCGCCCGGGCGCTGGGCGGCTATGTGTCGGACCGCTTCGCCCGCCGCCGCGGCCTGGACGCCCGCTCGATGGTGCTGTTCGTCTTCATCCTCGGCGAAGGCCTGGGCCTGCTGTGGTTCGCGCAGGCGTCCAGCGTCACGCTGGCCGTGGTGGCCATGCTGATCTTCGGCCTGTTCACCCACATGGCCTGCGGCGCCACCTACGCGCTGGTGCCGTTTATCGATCGCAAGGCGCTGGGCGGCGTGGCCGGCATCATCGGCGCCGGCGGCAACGTGGGCGCGGTGGCAGCCGGCTTCCTGATGAAGGGCCTGGGCGACCTGCAGCAGACCCTGACCTACCTCGGCGTGGCCGCCACGATCGCCGCCGTGTGCGCCATCGCCGTGCGCTTCAGCGCCGAGCACAAGGCCCAGGAGCAGGCCCTGTACGACAGCGCACTGGCCAACTGAATTCGCATACGAAGAACCCCGGACAAGGAAAGCATCATGAAAATCATCATCGTCGGGCACGGCATGGTCGGCCACAAGTTCCTGGAATGCCTGGCGGACGCCGGCGCGCAGGACCTCGAAGTGACGGTGCTGTGCGAGGAGCCGCGCCCCGCGTACGACCGCGTCCACCTCTCCGAATTCTTCGCCGGCAAGTCCGCCGAAGACCTCTCGCTGGTGCCGGCCGGCTTCTTCGAGCAGCACAACAACATGCTGCTGCGTCTGAACGCCAAGGCGGCGGCCATCGACACCGCCGCGAAGACCGTCACCACCTCCACCGGCGAAACGCTGGCCTACGACAAGCTGGTGCTGGCCACCGGCTCCTACCCCTTCGTACCGCCGCTGCCGGGCAAGGACCGCAAGGACACCTTCGTCTATCGCACCATCGAAGACCTGGAAGCGATGCGCGAATGCGGCGACCGGGCCAAGACCGGCGTGGTCATCGGCGGCGGCCTGCTCGGGCTGGAATGCGCCAAGGCGCTGCGCGACATGGGCCTGGAGACCCACGTGGTGGAGTTCGCCCCGCGCCTGATGGCCGTGCAGGTGGACGAAAGCGGCGGCCGCATGCTGCGCCAGAAGATCGAGGAGCTGGGCGTCAAGGCGCACACCGGCAAGAACACCAAGGAAATCGTCGATGGCGTGGAAGGCACCCATCGCATGAACTTTGCCGACGGCACGCACCTGGACACCGACATGATCGTGTTCTCGGCCGGCATCCGCCCGCGTGACGAACTGGCGCGCGAGAGCGGCCTGGCCGTGGGCGAGCGCGGCGGCATCGCCGTCGACAACAACTGCCTGACCTCCGACCCGCACGTCTACGCGATTGGCGAGTGCGCGCTGTGGCAAGGCAAGATCTACGGCCTGGTGGCCCCCGGCTACGACATGGCCCGCGTGGCCGCCCGCCACCTGCGCGGCGAGGCCGCCGAGTTCGCCGGCGCCGACATGAGCACCAAGCTCAAGCTGATGGGCGTGGACGTGGCCAGCATCGGCGACCCGCACGGCAACGTGCCGGGCAGCCGCTCGTACCAGTTCATCGACGAGCGCAAGCAGATCTACAAGAAGCTGGTGGTCTCCGACTGCGGCAAGTACCTGCTCGGCGGCGTGCTGATCGGCGATGCGGAGGAATACGGCACCCTGCTGCAGATGATGCTGAACCGCATCGAGCTGCCCGAGTCGCCCGAATTCCTGATCCTGCCGTCCTCGGACGGCCAGGCCAAGCCGGCGCTGGGCGCCGACGCGCTGCCGGACACCGCCCAGATCTGCTCGTGCAACAACGTCAGCAAGGGCCAGATCTGCGCCGCCGTGGGCGATGGCGCCACCAGCATCGGCGCGCTGAAGACCTGCACCAAGGCCGGCACGGCGTGCGGCGGCTGCGTGCCGCTGGTCACGCAGATCATGAAGGCCGAAATGAAGAAGCAGGGCATGGCCGTCAACAACCATGTCTGCGAGCACTTCCCCTACTCCCGCCAGGAGCTGTACCACCTGGTGCGCGTGGGCAACTTCAAGTCCTTCGAGGACCTGCTGGCCGCGCACGGCAAGGGCCTGGGCTGCGACATCTGCAAGCCCACCGTCGCCAACATCCTGGCCTCGTGCTGGAACGACTTCGTGCTCAAGGAAGAGCACGCCAGCCTGCAGGACTCCAACGACTACTTCCTGGCCAACATCCAGAAGGACGGCACCTACTCCGTGGTGCCGCGCATGCCGGGCGGCGAAGTGACGCCCGACGGCCTGATCGCGGTCGGCCAGGTGGCCAAGAAGTACGGCCTCTACACCAAGATCACCGGCGGCGCGCGCGTGGACATGTTCGGCGCGCGGCTGGAAGAACTGCCGATGATCTGGGAGGAACTGATCGCGGCCGGTTTCGAGTCGGGCCATGCGTACGGCAAGTCGCTGCGCACGGTGAAGTCCTGCGTGGGCTCCACGTGGTGCCGCTACGGCGTGGATGACTCGGTCGGCCTCGCCATCGAGATCGAGAACCGCTACAAGGGCCTGCGCGCCCCGCACAAGATCAAGTTCGGCGTGTCCGGCTGCACCCGCGAGTGCGCCGAGGCGCAGGGCAAGGACGTGGGCATCATCGCCACGGAACGCGGCTGGAACCTCTACGTCTGCGGCAACGGCGGCATGAAGCCCCGCCACGCCGAACTGCTGGCCGGCGACCTGGACCACGACACGCTGATCCGCTACATCGACCGCTTCCTGATGTTCTACATCCGCACGGCAGACCGCCTGCAACGCACCAGCACCTGGCGCGACAACCTCGAAGGCGGGCTGGACTACCTGAAGTCGGTGGTGATCGACGACAAGCTGGGCGTGGGCGCCGAACTCGAGGCCGAGATGCAGCACGTGGTGGACACCTACGAGGACGAGTGGAAGAAGGCCGTCACGGACCCCGAGACCCGCAAGCGCTTCCGCCACTTCGTCAACAGCGACCTGCGCGACGACAACCTCGTCTTCCTGGAAGAGCGCGGCCAGGTCCGCCCGGCCACGCCCGAGGAACGGAACTTGCAGCGTTCACGCCTGAGCCACATCCCCGTGGTTGCCGTGCCCGCAAAAGCAGCCTGATAAAAGGAGAACGTGATGCATCATTCCCATCATCCGGAAACCTGGACCGCGATTTGCACCTTGCGCGACATCGTGCCCAATACTGGTGTCTGCGCACTGGTCGATGGCCAGCAGGTGGCCGTGTTCCGCATCGGCCGGGGCGAGGAAGTCTTCGCCATCGACAATTTCGATCCGAACTCGCAGGCGTCGGTGCTCTCGCGCGGGCTGGTGGGCAGCCTGGGCGAGCGCGTCGTGGTGGCCTCGCCGATCTACAAGCATCATTTCGACCTGCGCACCGGCGAATGCCTGGAAGCCCCCGAGCACTCGGTGGCGGCCTACGCGGCCCGGGTGTACGACGGCAAGGTCTGGGTAGCCGCCAGCGAAGTCGCGCGCCAGACCGAGGAAGAAATGGCGGCCTGAGCCGCCTCCCGCTTCCTGCATTGCCCCTCGCCTACGCCCAAGCCACCTGAGACGCCCCATGACGCCCACCGCCACCCCCCACGCCAAACCCCGACTGGTTGTCGTCGGCAACGGCATGGCCGGCATGCGCACGGTCGAGGAACTGCTGAAGCTGGCGCCGGACCTGTATGACATCACGGTGTTCGGCGCCGAGCCCCACGGCAACTACAACCGCATCCTGCTCTCGCCGGTGCTCGCCGGCGAGAAGACCGTCGACGACATCATGCTCAACACGCGCGAGTGGTACGCCGCGCATGGCATCGAGCTGCTGGCGGGCGACCCCGTGGAGGCCATCGACCGCCCCCGCCGCACGGTGCGCTCGGCCTCCGGCCGGGAGGTGCGTTACGACCGCCTGCTGCTGGCCACGGGCTCCAAGCCGTTCATCCTGCCGGTGCCGGGCCATACGCTCGACGGGGTGATCGCCTTCCGCGACATCCAGGACGTGGAAACCATGCTCCACGCCGCGCGCAACCATCGTCACGCGGTGGTGATCGGCGGCGGCCTGCTCGGGCTCGAGGCCGCCAACGGCCTGCTGCGCCAGGGCATGGACGTGACCGTGGTCCACCTCGCCGACAGCCTGATGGAGCGCCAGCTCGACAAACCCGCCGCCGCGCTGCTGAAGCTGGCGCTGGAGCGCCGCGGCCTGCGCTTCCTGCTCGGCGCGCAGACCGCCGGCATTCTGGGCGATACCCGCGTGACCGGCGTGCTGTTCAAGGACGGCAGCCAGATCCCGGCGGACCTGGTGGTGATGACCGCCGGCGTGCGCCCCAATATCGAACTGGCGGCCGGCGCCGGCCTGCGCTGCGAGCGCGCCATCGTCGTGGACGACACGCTCCAGACCTTCGACCCGCGCATCTACGCCGTGGGCGAGTGCGTGCAGCATCGCCAGGCCACCTTCGGGCTGGTGGCGCCGATCTGGGACCAGGCACGCGTCTGCGCGGCCCATCTGGCCGGCGCCGGCCATCGCCGCTACGTGCAGCAGGCCACGGCGACCAAGCTCAAGGTCACCGGCGTGGACCTGTACTCGGCCGGCGATTTCATTGGCGCCGATGGCAGCGAGGATCTGGTCCTGCGCGATCCCCGGCGCGGCGTGTACAAGCGGCTGGTGCTGCAGGACGGCCGGCTCGTGGGCGCGGTGCTATACGGCGACGTGCAGGACGGCCCGTGGTACTTCGACCTGATCCAGAGCGGCAAGCCGGTTGGCGCCCTGCGCCAGCGCCTGCTGTTCGGCAAGACCCAGTGCGAGGCCCTGGCCGCCTGATTTACCGGCTGGGTTGCCACCGGCGTTGCCGGCTGGCATCCACCGAAAGAGAGACATCGCTGTGAACCTGTCCGATATTGCGGTGGTTTCCTCCACCGCCACCACCACAACCGCCACCACCTGCCCCTATTGCGGCGTGGGCTGCGGCGTGCGCGCCACCGTGCGCGCGGACGGCCAGGTCGAAGTCAGCGGCGACGCCGACCATGCCTCCAACTTCGGCCGGCTCTGCGTCAAGGGCTCGGCGCTCGGCGAAACCCTCGACCTGGACGGCCGCCTGCTGCACCCCCAACTGCGCGAGGCCGATGGCGCGCTGCGCCGCGTCTCCTGGGACGAGGCGCTCGACAAGGTCGCCAAGGGCTTCTCGGACATCGTCGCCGCGCACGGCCCGGACGCCGTGGCGCTCTACGTCTCCGGCCAGATCCTGACCGAGGACTACTACATCGCCAACAAGCTGATGAAGGGGTTCATCGGCACGGCCAATATCGACACCAACTCGCGGCTCTGCATGTCATCCGCCGTGGCCGGCCACAAGCGCGCCTTCGGCGAAGACCTGGTGCCGTGCAGCTACGAGGACCTGGAGACCGCCGATCTCGTCGTGCTGGTGGGCTCGAACACCGCGTGGTGCCACCCGATCCTGTTCCAGCGGCTCACGCGCGCCAAGGAAGCCCGGCCCGAGATGAAGATCGTGGCGATCGATCCGCGCCGCACCGCCACCTGTGAACTGGCCGACCTTCACCTGCCGCTGCGCGCGGGCACCGATGTGCGGCTGTTCAACGGCCTGCTGAGCCATCTGGCCCGCGCCGGCAAGACCGACACGGCCTTCGTGGCCGCGCACACCGCCGGGCTGGAAGCCACGCTGGCCGCCGCCGAAGCGGACGACACCAGCGTCGCCGCCGTGGCGCGCGCCTGCAAGCTCGACCCAGCCGACGTGCAAGCCTTCTTCGACCTGTTCGCCAGCACGGAGCAGGTCATTACCGCGTTCTCGATGGGCGTGAACCAGTCCTCGTCCGGCACGGACAAGGTCAACAGCATCATCAACTGCCACCTGCTGACCGGCCGCATTGGCCGCCCCGGCATGGGCCCGTTCTCGCTGACCGGCCAGCCCAACGCGATGGGCGGGCGCGAAGTCGGCGGGCTGGCGAACATGCTGGCCGCCCATATGGAGCTGGCCAACCCGGTCCACCGGGACATCGTGCAGGACTTCTGGCAGTCCCCGGCGATGGCCGACCAGCCCGGCCTCAAGGCCGTGGACCTGTTCGATGCCATCGAGCAAGGCAGGGTCAAGGCGGTCTGGGTCATCGCCACCAACCCCGTGGTGAGCCTGCCCGATGCCGATCAGGCGCGGCGCGCGCTGGCCAAGTGCGAACTGGTGGTGGCGTCGGACATCGTCACGCACACCGACACCAACGACGCCGCCCACATCCTGCTGCCGGCGCTGGGCTGGGGCGAGAAGAACGGCACGGTGACCAACACCGAGCGCCGCATCTCGCGCCAGCGCGCCTTCCTGCCCGCCCCGGGCGAGGCCCGCGCCGACTGGGACATCCTCTGCGACGTGGCCCGCCGCATGGGCTTCGCCGGCTTCGACTACGCCGGTCCGCATGAAATCTTCGACGAACACGCCCGCCTGAGCGCGTGGCGCAACGACACCGCCACCGAGCGCGACGCACCGCGTGCGTTCGACATCAGCGGGCTGGCCGGGCTGGCCCAGGCCGACTATGACGCGCTCGCGCCGGTGCAATGGCCCGTACGTGCGGACCTGACCGAAGGCACGCAGCGCCTGTTCACCGACGGCCGCTACGCCCATCCCGATGGCCGCGCCCGCTTCGTGCCGACCGCGCCGCGCGCGCCGGCCCACGCCACCGACGACGACTTCCCGCTGATCCTGAACACCGGCCGGGTGCGCGACCAATGGCACACCATGACCCGCACCGGCAAGGCCGCGCGGCTCTCCGACCACCTGCCCGAGCCCTTCGTCGACATGCATCCGCAAGACGCCCTGCTGTGCGGCGTGGGCGAAGGCAAGCTGGCGCGCATCACCAGCCGCTGGGGCGCGATGGTGGCCCGCGTGCGCCATGGCGGCGGCATTCCGCGTGGCAGCGTGTTCGTGCCGATCCACTGGAACAGCCAGTTCAGTTCCGATGCCCGCGTGGGCGCGCTGGTCAATCCGGCGGTCGATCCGGTCTCGGGCGAGCCCGAGTTCAAGCACACGCCGGTGCGCGTGGAGGAATTCCGCGTCTCGTGGCACGGCTTCGTGCTGAGCCGCGCCGCCCTGCCCGCCGATGCGCTGACGTACTGGACGCGCATCCAGGGCAAGCAGTTCCAGCGCTACGAATTCGCCGGCCGGGAGGCCATCCCCGACCGCGCCGCCTGGGCCCGCGCGCTGCTGGGCGTGCAGGACCCCGAGGCCGACTGGCTCGAGTACGAGGACCGCACCGCTGGCGTCTATCACGCGGGCTATGTGGTCAACGACCGGATCGAGGCCTGCGTGTACGTCTCCACGCGCCCGGACCTGCCCTCGCGCGCGTGGCTGTCGCAGTTGTTCGGACAAGAGCGGCTGGAAGACACCGACCGCATCGGCCTGCTGCTGGGCCAGCCGATGGAGAAAGGCGCCGACGCCGGCCCCACGGTGTGCTCCTGCTTCGGCGTGGGCCGCAACACGATCTGCGACGCCGTGCGCAAGCACGACTTCAAGACCCCGGCCGAAATCACCGCCTGCGTGAAGGCCGGCGGCAATTGCGGCTCCTGCGTGCCGGAACTGAAAAAGCTGCTGGTCGAAATCCGGGTGGCCGAGGCGGCTTAAAAGCGTGCCTTTCTCCTCTCTTCCGCTATCGGGCGAGAGGAGATATTAGGCACCCTTATCTCTGATATTAAATAATTCCCACAAACAGTTCATTCATTTCACCTACGATGACCTGATTGCACCGTAGCGAGGTGACGCTCCGTCATTCGCCCGCAAAAATAATAATGGGCATGCTTGTCGTCATCAAGGTTGACCACCCGGGAATCCCAGGTGCTCGCCTTGATCGCCAAGGGGATGAGCACCAGTGATATCGCCAGGTATCTGGGCGTTACCGAATTCACGGCCCGCAAGCACCGCACCAATATCTCCGCAAAACTCGACATTCATTCCACGTCGCAGCTGGTTGCCTTTGCCACCGCGCACGCCAATACGGCGACCCACGCGCCCATCCCGATTCTTCAGCCGGACACATTAAGCCAGCGTGAAAAGGACGTCTTGCAGAAACTGAGCCTGGGCCTGACGGCCAAGGAAATCGGCAGGCATCTCAGCATCAGTCCCCGCACCGTCAGCAAACATCTGGAAAACATCCGCGCCAAAACCGGGCTGCAAACCCTGGCGGATCTCATGACGATTTCCAGACAAATCAGAATTCCCGTCGATTCCAGCCCGCCGAATACGCATTCTGAGTAATGGCGAATACCCCTCCGTGGCATCAACACTGGTTATGCGATACGTCACCAAGCGAAATCGCGACATCCGCAAAATGCCAACAACTTAATAAGGGGTAACACCATGAATTGGAATCGATCTTTCACGGACTTGATACGCAACGGGCGCCCCGCATACTGGGGTAACTGGACCCTGACGCCCAATATCAAACCGGGCGCCGTGGGCTTTGTGTCGCCGGACACCGGCGATTTCACGCTGGTCAAGGAAGAGACTCCGGGGCTCGCGCTGAGCACGCGCGGCATTCCCAACCAGTGGAAGCTGTCGTCCAGCAACGTGCAGCGCAGCGAATCCAACGTCAACCTGGACGGCTCCGCCACCGACCCGGATACCGGCGTCAAGGTGACGGCTGGCGTCGAGGTGAAGTGGGATTTCTCGTCGGTGGGGTCGATCGCGTCCGAGTTCGGCATCGCGTCGGAAACGTTCATCAGCGACCTGACCACGCTTGGCAAGTCGGACACCTACAAGTGGCTGTACGACCAGGCGCAGTCGGTCAGCATGGGGTCGAACGGGCAGATTGCGCAGGGATTCGGCGTGGTCACCAGCGCCGTCTACGCGCACAGCGGGCTGAACGTGGGTTCCCAGGACAACAGCTCTTCCTTCTCGCTGACCGGCTCCGCCGGTGCCGTGCAGGAGATGCTGGGCGGCGCCAATGGCAAGGGCTCGTTCGTCTCCACCCGCCAGAACAAGAGCGTGGATCAGCATCTCTGGCCTTACCAGTCGGATCAGCTCGCGCCCTCCCCGATTCCGATCGCCTACACCTTCGCCTCGTTCGACGGGCCGCTGCTGATTCCGAACTGGATCAACCGGCTCGGCGCCTTCGAGGTGGTCTTCGACAACAAGCCGGGCTGCACCTATGTGACCCACATCCAGATCGGCTACGACTCGCCGGCGGGGCGGCAACACGACGAGTTCTCGCTGAGCGGCGGCATTTCCAAGACCGTGAGCAATATCCCGCTTAGCGCGACGAATATCCGCGTGGACGTGAAATTCCAGGGGGTCATGAACAGCGACCACTACGCCTTCAACTGGCCCAGCCCGCTTGGGCAATGGCTGACGGGGCGGCGCGCCATCGAGATGACTGGCGTCTGGCCGGGGCAGACCCACGCGCGGGAAGTCTGACTTCCCCCTCCATCGCAGAAACCTGAAGTTTTCCAAGGAGAAACACCATGGCAACGCTCGTCAACATCACCGCCAAGACCCCCACCGCCGTGCAGATCTGGGGATTTCACGATCCGTCCGACGTCGACGACGTGGCGGCGGCGCTCAATACCATCGCCAGCGGCCTGACCGGCAGCGGCCACACGATTCACGTCATGTCCGGCACCCACGGCTACTGCGAGGGGAAGATCGGCGCCGTGGCACAGCGCGAAGAGAAGTTCGCGGAGGAGGACCGGGGCCTTGCGTCGCCCAAGACCAAGGACCAGAAACCCGTCGCCATCGCCGTGCATGACTTCAATAACGGCAACCTGCCCGGCCCCGACCGCGTAACGGCGGCCATGGCCAAGCTGAACGGGGACATGCGCCGCATCGTGGGCAATCTCCCGGGCACCCACACCTTCCTGCTGGCCTACTGCTGCAGCGCCGGCACGCGCTAGCCTGCCGGGGTCTTGAAAGGCTCACGCCGCGATGCGCACGCGGCGTGGGCGGGCGCCACGCACCTTGACATTTCATCTACTGCTGGACAAAATGTCCAGCATGAAGACCCGCACGCCGGAGCAGCGCCAGTTGCTCGACCAGATCAAGCAGATTGCCGATGGCCTCGGGCAGACGCTCGCGCCGTTCTGCGAGGTCGTGGTCCACGACCTGCTCGAGCCCGAGCAGTCGATCCTCGCCATCCACAACAACCTGTCCGGCCGCGCCGTGGGCGACCCCACCACCGAGCTGGGCCAGGCCCGCATCACCGATCCGGACTACCCTCAGATCATCGCCAACTACCCCAACCAGTTCGCGGATGGGCGGCAGGCCAAGAGCACCTCGGTGGGCGTCAAGGACAGCAACGGGCGTTATATCGCCGCGCTGTGCATGAATGTCGACCTGACGCTGTTCCGCAGCCTGCAGATGGCGATGGGGCAATTCGTCCAGACTGCCGTCGAGGGGCCGCAAGAGTCACTCGACCCCGCCGGCACCGATGCCCTGCGTGCCCGTATCGACACTTTTGCCGCCCGGCTGGCCACCACGCCCCGTGCGCTGAAGACCGAAGACCGGCGCGCGCTGATGCATGAACTCAAGGCGTCGGGCCTGTTGGAGGTCCGGCGCGCCATGGAAACCGTCGCGGCACATCTCGGCGTGTCGCGCGCCTCGGTCTATAGCTATGCCCGCTGACACCCATCTGGCCCAACTGCTGCTGCTCGACAAATTCGACGTCGAAGCGGCCCTGCAACCGGACGATGTGCTGGCTGCCGTGCGCGAAGCCTTCGTGCTGCACAGCCACCGCGAAGGCCGCGTGTTCCCGCTGATCCGCGAGAAACTGGCCACCGGCGGCGTGTTCGGCATCAAGGCCGGCGATGTGCCGAAGCAGAACCTGCTCGGCTTCAAGGCGGCCGGGTTCTGGCCGGACAACCGCGCCCAGGGCGGCGAGCCGCATCAGGCCACGGTGCTGCTGATCGACCCCGCCACGGGCCGCCCGCTCTGCGTGCTGGACGGCAACGCCATCACCACCGCGCGCACCGGCGCGGCCGGCGGCATCGGCCTGCAACTGCTGGCGCGACCCAACAGCGAGCGCGTCTGCGTGTTCGGGACCGGCGTGCAGGCGCGCGTGCAGCTGACCTATGCGCTGCGCCTGCTGCCGTCGCTGTGCCATGTTTCCTACGTCCCCTTCAGCCGCCAGCGCGATCCGGCGTTCGAGGCGGCGTTCTCCGACCGCTGCCAGATTGAACTGGCGACGGACGCCAGCGCGGCGGTGTCGAAGAGTGACGTCGTCATCACCGCCACACCCGGCGGCGGCGCCCTGTTCGAGGCCGACGCCGTGCAGCCCGGCACCCACCTGAACTGCGTGGGCGCCGATACGCGCGGCAAGCGCGAACTGCCGGACGGCGTGCTGGCCCGCGCGCGCGTCTTTGCCGACGACCGCGAGCAGGCCCGCGGCATCGGCGAGTGCCAGTGGGCCGCCCAGGTCGACTGCACCGAGATCGGCGACCTGCTGACCGGCAACGCCATGTTCGACCGTGCCTCCACCGACATCACCGTCTTCGACATGACCGGCCTGGCGCTCCAGGACCTGACCGTCGCCCGCTTCCTGCACGAGCGCGCCGTGGCCGATGGCACCGGCAAGCGCCTGGCCTGGCCCTGGTAATCTCCTTCACCTCCATCGCACCCCTCGCACCCTTCCCTGCCATGACGATCCTGCAACTGCCCACCTACGCCGATGTGCAAGCCGCCGCCCAGCGCCTGGACGGCCACGCCAACCGCACGCCCGTGAACACCTCGCGCACGCTCAACGACATCGTCGGCGCGGAAGTGTTCATCAAGTGCGAGAACTTCCAGCGCATGGGCGCGTTCAAGTTCCGCGGCGCGTTCAACGCCTTGTCGAAGTTCTCGCCCGAGCAGCGCAAGGGTGGCGTGGTGGCGTTCTCGTCCGGCAACCATGCCCAGGGCATCGCCCTCTCGGCCAAACTGCTCGGCATGCCGGCGACCATCGTCATGCCGCACGACGCCCCGGCCGCCAAGGTAGCCGCCACCAAGGGCTACGGCGCCAACGTGGTGACCTACGACCGCTACACCGAAGACCGCGAGGCGATTGGCCGCAAGCTGGCCGCCGAGCACGGCATGACGCTGATTCCGCCGTACGACCATCCGGACGTGCTGGCCGGCCAGGGCACGGCCGCCAAGGAACTGTTCGAGGAAGTCGGCCCGCTGGACGCCCTGTTCACGCCGCTCGGCGGCGGCGGGCTGCTCTCCGGCACCGCGCTGGCCACGCGCGCGCTGGCGCCGGCCTGCAAGCTCTACGGCGTGGAGCCGGAGGCCGGCAATGACGGCCAGCAGTCGTTCCGCAAGGGCGAGATCGTCAACATCGACACCCCGAAGACGATTGCCGATGGCGCGCAGACCCAGCATCTGGGCGACTACACCTTCGGCATCATCCGCCGCGACGTCACGGACATCGTCACCGCCTCCGACGCGCAACTGGTGGACGCCATGCGCTTCTTCGCCGAGCGCATGAAGATGGTGGTGGAGCCCACCGGCTGCCTCGGGCTGGCCGCCGTGCTGGCCATGAAGGACCAGCTCAAGGGCCAGCGCGTGGGCGTGCTCATCAGCGGCGGCAACGTCGACATCGCACGGTTCTGCGAGTTGCTGGCGGCGTAAGCTTCGCCCCGCCCCGGCCGGGGGGGCTACATCTCCCCGGCCTGCTTCACCTCTTCCTTCGTGTCGCGCGCCGGCTCCGGGCTGAGCTGCATGAAGATCCATGCGGATGCCGAGGTAATCAGCCCCACGCAGATGAAGGTGGCGTGGAAGGCTGGCAGCACTTCCATCTGGTGCGCACCGTTCGCGCCAAAGCCGGCCTGGAACGTGGCCAGCAGCGCGCCGGCCGAGGTCACCGCCAGGCTCATCGACAGCATCTGCACCATCGACAGCATCGAATTGCCGCTGCTGGCACTGGCTCCCGACAGGTCTTTCAGCGCCACGGTGTTCATGGCCGTGAACTGGATCGAGTTGACCATGCCGAAGATGGCCAGCTGCACCAGCGTCAGCGCCAGCGGGCGCGTTGGCGAAATCAGTGCGAAAGACGCCATCGTCAGCCCTACCACGAAGGTGTTGACCACCAGCACGCGCCGGTAGCCGTGGCGCTCGATCAGCATCGTCGCCAGCCGCTTGGAGGCCATGCCGGCGGCCGTGACCGGCAGCATCATCAGGCCGGCATCGAACGGCGCGTAGCCCATGCTCACCTGGAGCATCAGCGGAATCAGGAACGGCATCGCCCCGTTGCCGATACGCGCGAACAGGTTACCGAGCAGCCCCACGCTGAACGCGTGGATTTTGAACAGCTTCAGCGAGAACAACGGGTTCTGGCGCTTGTTGGCGTGCAGCACGTAGGCCGTGAGCGCCGCCATGCTGCCAATCAGCAGCATCAGCACCGTGGCGTGCTGGAAGCCCATGCCCGCCAGCCCGTCCAGCGAAAACGACAGCGCCACCATGGCCACGGCCAGCAGCAGGTAGCCGGTTACGTCGAAGCCGCCCATGCCGGGCAGCCGTGAGTTCGGCATATAGCGGATCGTGGCGATGGCGCCGATGATCCCCACCGGCACGTTGATCAGGAAGATCCAGTGCCACGACAGCGTCTGCGTCAGCCAGCCGCCCAGCGTGGGGCCGATCAGCGGGCCGATCATGCCCGGAATGGCCACGAAGCTGAGCGCCTGGAGGTATTGCTCGCGCGGGAAGGTGCGCAGCACGGAGAGCCGCCCCACCGGCAGCAGCATGGCGCCGCCCACGCCCTGCACCACCCGCGCGGCGGTCAGTGCCGGCAGCGTGGGCGCCCAGGCGCATAGCAGGGAGCCGAGCACGAACAGGCCGATGGCGGTCTGGAAGATCGTGCGCGTGCCGAAGCGGTCCGCCAGCCAGCCCGAGGCCGGAATGACCACCGCCATGGTGAGGGAATAGGCGATAACGACCGACTGCATGCGCAGCGGGCTTTCGCCCAGGCTGTGCGCCATCGACGGCAGCGCCGTGTTGACGATGGTCGAATCGAGCGTTTGCATGAAAAAGCCAACGGCCACGACCCACAGCATGATGCGGAGGTCGCGGTCCTGAGGCATGGAGGGGGGCATGGGGCTCCACGGATGCCGGGTAAAGACGCCACCTTAGGCCCCAGACGCGCCGCTGGCAAGTCAGACGGCGACTTACATCGACGCGCGCAGCCCCAGGAAGAAGCGCCGCCCGGCCGCCGGCTCGAAGTACCGGCCGTTGGCCTCGTTGACGATGACCGAGCCGATGTAGTGCCGGTCCGCCAGGTTGTCGATCCGCCCGAACAGGTACAGCCGGGTCCGGCCCAGCTTGAATTCGTAGCCGGCCTTGAGGTTGAAGACCATGTAGCCGGGCGCCGCCTGGGTGTTGAGATCGTCCGCATAGACCTGGCTGTCCGCCCGCGCCTCCACCCCCAGCATCAGCGGCGCCAGCGGCCGGTAGGTCAACTCCGCGCCGAGGCTGTGCCGCGCCGTGCCGGGCAGCCGGTTGCCGGCCGCCACCTGCAGGCCCTGCGCGTTGAGATAAGCCTCCCCGAAGTAGGCCGACAAATAGGTATACCCGAGCCCCGCCCCCCACTGCTGCGCCTGGCCGAAGGTGCCGCGCCAGCCCAGTTCCAGCCCGCGCCGGCGCACGCCGTTCACGTTCTGGTAGACCGTGCGGCCGGCGTTGTTCGATACCGGCACCACCTCGTCGTGGCTGTCGGCGTCGAACAGCGCAGCCTCCACCTTCTGGCCGGCCGCCTGCCATTTCACGCCGATCTCGCCCTGCCGGCTGGTGGACGCCTGCAAGCCCAGGTTGGCGCCCACGCCGCCGGGGCCGTAGGCCACCTCGGTCAGCGTCGGGGTCTCGAAGCCCCGGCCCAGGTTGGCGTAGACATTGAGCGTGTCGTGGGCGTGCCAGACCACGCCGGCCACCGGGCTGACGTTGTGATAGGTGGAGGTGCCGCTGTCGTCGGGGCTGGCCGCCGTGACGTAGTGGTCGTTAATGCGCAGCCGGACCATGCTCGCCCGCAGCCCGCCCACCAGCTCCCAGGCGGGATGCACGGTCCAGTTGAACTGGGCGAACGCGCCGTAGTCGGCCGCCTCGTCGGTCTCGTCCCGGCGCAGCGCGCCCTGCTGGCCGTTATCGTTGACGTAGCCATGGCGGCCGTCGCGCATGGCGTTGGCCTCGATCCCGGCCGTCCATTGCAGCGGCAGGCCGTTGGCCGTGGTCTTGTGCGTCCACGCCAGCGCCGTGCCGCCGTAGGTGCGGTCCAGATCGACAATGCCGCCTGCCGACGAGGGCGCCGCACCGCTGAAGCCGAGCCGCTGGGTCAGCTGCCGTCCGCCGCCGTAGAGACGGAAGTTCAGGCTGTCACGCTCGCTCAGCTGGTGTTCGACCACCACGCCGGCCTGCGTCTGCTCGACATCCTTGCCCGTATTGAACTGGGTCGCCGCCGGCACGGCCTGCCGGGGATTGGCGTCCGCCTGGGCGCGCGTGAGCCCGAGCGGGTCCTCGGCCAGCGGCTGGGTGAAGTAGTTGAACTGGCCGGTGATCTTGGTCGCCGTGGTCGGTTGGGCCACGATCTTGGCGTTGAGCTGGTAGCGGCGCGCGGCGCTGTGGTCCCGGTAGCCGTCGGTCTGGTAGGTCCAGGCGTCCAGCGAGCCGCCGAGCTTGTCATTGCCCCCGGCCAGCGCCACGCCGGCCTGCCATTGCCCGTCCGAGCCGAAGCCGGTGGAGGCCCGCCCGGTGAAGCCATCCTTGGGCGGATCGGGCGTGAACACCTGCACCACGCCGCCCGAAGCATTGCCGTACATCTGGGCGAACGGGCCGCGCAGCACCTCCACGCGGCTCGC